>Ga0196970_1000385_pt1 | contig 54560 bp, 49 predicted proteins | sample S1v_513CmetaG_FD_148672 | JGI IMG/M metagenome (GOLD analysis project Ga0196970, IMG submission 148672) | Soil microbial communities from Anza Borrego desert, Southern California, United States - S1+v_5-13C | ecosystem: Environmental > Terrestrial > Soil > Desert | place: USA: California...
GCAAAGCGACCCGGGGACGGGCGTCACGCGATGGCCGATATCGCGTCGGAACCGTGGACCGGCTTCAGCCCGGAACGCTGGACCGCCTTCAGATCGGAATCCCCGGCCGGCTTCATCGGAATCCGCACTCCCGAGCGATGTCCCTGGTCAAGCGCCTGACGGACCTCCTCGGGTTCCCCTCTTCGACCGCCGGTCACGCTGGTAAGGTCGTCGTCGTCAAGAACGATGAGTCCGGTTTCGAGTTCATGCAGCCCTCCGGTATCGGTCTTCAGGGTCCCATCGGCCCCCAGGGTCCGTCCGGTCCTCAGGGTCCCGAAGGCCCCCAAGGTCCCGCTGGTCCGTCTGGTCCGGCCGGTCCTCAGGGCGCCCAGGGTCCCCAGGGGCCGACTGGCGTGGGCCTCAACAACCGGGGCACCTGGGTCTCGGGCCTGACCATCAACGAGGGCGACTACGTGTTCGACACGGCGTCCTCGGGCTCCAGCGTCACCATGTGGGTGTCCAAGTCGGACGCCCCGTTCACCTCCACCACTGCCCCCAGGCTCGACGCGGCGAACTGGGTGGAGTTCACGGCGCCCGCCGGTCCTCAGGGACCCATCGGGCCGCAGGGTCCGGCTGGTCCGCAGGGGCAGCAGGGTCCCCAGGGTGTCCCCGGCCCGCAGGGTATCCAGGGTCCCCAAGGTCCGGCCGGTGCTGGCCTCCCTGGCACCTCCTCCCAGGACGCCGGGAAGATCGCCCAGGTGCGCGCTGATGGCTCCGGGTGGGAGCTGGCGGCCAAGCCGGGTGGTGGTGAGTACAACACCGTCACCAACCTCGGTACCGGCACGGGCCTATTCAAGCAGAAGACCGGAGCTGACCTTCAGTTCCGCTCGCTGAAGGCCGGGGCCAACGTCGGTGTCTCGGTGGTTGGTGATGATCTGGTCATCAACGCCGTGGGTGGCAGCAGTGGCGCCAGTCCGGCGGTACGGAACACTTGGTCCGCGCAGCAGACATTCACCGGCAATAGCAACGATAGGGGCGGGATCAACATCGACCCTCAGTCCCTCATCGGTAGCCCTGCCGATTTCGTAGGGGGCGGATACTATGCACCTCTGACCATCTGGCAGAACCCTTCTCAGGCCGAGATGGATGCCCTTCCGGCGGGCGTGTCGATGGGCATGAAGATCATGCTGACCCAGACGAACACCGGGACGCCGGGGAAGACCCGCATCGTTGACGGCGGGGTTATGCACACCCACACGGTCCTGCAAACGATCCTGGCGCAGAACGACCGGGACCGGCGCATCATCTGGGGGCAGAACGTGGCCGTTCAGTCGCTCCGTGCGGCGGACTTCGGGCGCCCGGCCCGCTCCCTGGCGGACGATGATGCGGAGCTGGAGGCCGTGGAATACGAGGTCCACAACAGGACCCTCTATGACGAGCGGGCGGACTGGGGTGGTGCCCCGGCTAACGCTGGAGCTTTCCCCAAGGTGGGCGCCATGTTCACCAACGGTCTCGAAAGCACCGCCGACGCCAACGCGGCTATCCGCATCTGGTCCGGGGCCAACGGCGAGACCATCCCACGCGACGGCACGAAGGCGGAGGGCTGGTGGAACAAGGGTATCATCATGTCCAAAGTGTCTCGGGTGGGCATCGAGTTCGTGAAGAACCCCGGTGGGGTGGCGGACTTCCGTAAGGCGTTCAGCCTCGCCGCCATCAATGACAAGTCGGACAGTCGCAACGTCATTCACGTTGAGGCGAACACCACGCATGACCACTTCGCGAAGATCAACGGGACCTACATCGGCTCGATGATCGACACGCGAGGAAGCGCGAGCCCCAATGTTCTGACCATGCGGGACAGTCAGGAACTGCGGTGGTGGGACAGCGGCAACAGTGGCCGAGAGATGTCCATCCGCATGACCAACCTCGGTGCCCTTCAGGTCAATGCCCATAGCTGGGACGGCAACATGTCGTTCAAGGTCAATGACCCGAACAAGAATACAAAGTTCCAGGTTGCGACTTCGGAACCGAACAACCCAGTTTTCATCTTCCTAGACGGCCGACTAAGGCAGTGCGTTCCGAAGAATGTCCCTGGCGTTGGTGAAGTGGTTGGCATTGCGTGAGACGATAGGGGGCCTTCGGGTCCCCTTAGTTTTTGGTAAGGGTGGTGCGGGATCGGTGCAGTGACTGCACCTGTCGCCGCATGGCCGAATAACCGCCGAGCGTTCACACCAGAAAAATGACTTCCGGTTGTCGCAAGTGACAACATTTCTCGCCTAAGGCTTGCCTCCAAGCTCAACCTATGCGACCATAATCGGCACACAAAGCAACGCTGATGGAGTCGCTATGGCTGAGTTGGGCGCAATCACTGGAACGGATGGGGATGACCTTCTATCCGGTACAGCAGGGGCAGACACCATCATCGGCCTTGATGGACGGGACATCCTGTCTGGCGCGGCAGGTGACGACATCCTGTACGGCAACTGGGGAACTGACGCCCTGTTCGGTGGCGACGGCAGTGACACTCTGTTCGGCGGGCAGGGCAACGACATGGTGACCGGCGCGGCCGGGAACGACGCCCTGTACGGCAACATGGCGAACGACACCGTGTACGGCGGCGACGGCGCGGATGCCATCTTCGGTGGGCAGGGTGACGACACGCTGTACGGAGAGAACGGCGCCGACATCCTGTACGGCAACCTGGGGGACGACTGGATCAACGGCGGGTGGGACAGCGACACCATGTTCGGTGGCGCTGGCAACGACACCATAGACGACAGCTTCGGCCGGGATGTCGCCCACGGTGAAGCCGGGGATGATGTTCTCTACGGCCGGGAGCTTGCCGATGTCCTCTATGGGGATGAGGGGAACGATACTCTCACCTTCGTGGACATCCTGGGCAACGCCGGGCACACCCTGTACGGCGGCGAAGGAGATGACCTGATCCGCACCGAATGCCTCTACGGTGGCAACGCTGTGATGCATGGGGGCGACGGCGCCGACAGGTTCGAGTTCTCCGACAGTTCCGCCCGCGCCGCGTCCGACTGGTGGAGCGCCGGGCAAGTGGCGACCATCACCGACTTCGAACACGGCAAGGATGCAATCGCTCTGCGCACGCTGGGATGGGAGAACGTGCCTGGAACCCTTCAGGTGCGAGGGAAGGCGGTGACCATTGCCGCCGGAACCGGGTTCTCGGATGAAACCTCGTCCGTGATTTACAAGGCCGATGAGTCGAGCAACAGCGTCATGCTGTACGTCCACGGGGTGGGCTCTGCCTATTACACGGTGAAGGTCGTTGGGGTGACCGCCGTGGAGGCGAGTGATTTTCTGTTCTCCACCTGATCCGTAAAGGCCCGCCTTTGGTGTGGTGCCTTGGGCGGGTGCCATTCTGCCCCCGAGGAAGAAGCCATGCAGGATAGAAGAGCTGACCATCTCTGCCGGACGCTGGACGGTTTACGGAAGATCATCGACAAGAAGCCCATTCAGTTTGCCCAGGTGCTTGCCTATGTGGCTCGACGCCCTGGCATCTCTTATCAGCACCTCATTGTTTTGCTGGACTTGGGGAAGGCGACGGTTCCACGCATCGTGGATTGGTTCTGCGAAATCGGCCTGATGGAAGCTTACGACAACCCGGAGAACCGGAGGGAGAAGCTTGCTTACCTGACCCCCGAGGGGAAGAAGGTCGTTCAAGAGCTATTGGCCCCTTTCGGATAGCGGATTGACCGATCTACCCGCCGGGAGCCTTGGCGCGATCCTGAGGGAGAACCTGCATCCTTCGCGGGGTATCCTGGGGGTGCAATAGGGACCCCGCTCGTTTTTGGTGGAAATTTGTGAAGCCCTACCCCCGGTATCAGCGAATGCGGTTTCCCCCCGTGCCACCCGCCCGACCCCCATGTGCGGCTGAAGGGCACCCCCCCGGCCTCACGCGCGCGGGGGCCTTTCGTGGCGCGGCGGGGACAGCGGCGGGACGGAGGGGCCATGCCGGGTGTAGGTCCAGGGTGTCCGGTGGTGTCCGGCCGGGCGCCGCATGGGCGGCACCTGGGGCAACGGCGGGGGCATCGTGGCGTCCGACCTGCACCGCCGCAGTTGCGCGACTCATGACCCAGATCACAGCGGCACCGGGCAGGGCACCGCATCCTAAGCCCAGCAATGCCCTTCGGTTGTCACCGTGGAGACCCGCATGAGCGTCCTTGCCGTCACCCTCGTCGCCCTCGCCTCCTCCGTCATGGCCGTGAAGCTGGCGCCAAGGCCCCGCCCGGTGACCCTCCGGTCAAGGCGACGGCGGTAGGTCGGAGGCCCATACGGAAAACCCCTCTGGTTTCGCCTGTCTGAACCCCAGTGTTTCCGCCATTCGGCACCACTCCAAAGAGGCATACGGCAACCACTCGTTTTCCGTATGGATCAACTCGGGATTTCGGTATAGGGTTTCCGTATCAACCGAGGAACCCACGCCATGCCAAGCCCCGCCAGCCTCAAGCGCGCCGCGATCTATCTCCGGGTGTCCACCGATGGGCAGACCACGGACAACCAACGCCTCGACTTGGAGAAGCTGTGTGAGCTTCGCGGATGGGAGGTGGTGCGAGTGTACGAGGATGCCGGTATCAGTGGCGCCAAGGGCCGCGACCAGCGTCCTGGCCTTGATGCCCTGCTGAAGGATGCCCGGCGCCGTCGCTTCGACGTGGCTGTGTTCTGGTCCGTTGACCGACTCGGCCGCAGCACCGCCCATGTCACCACCATCATGGATGAGCTGGAGGGGGTGGGCGTGGCCCAGTTCTACTTCAAGGAGTCCATGGACACCTCCACGCCCCACGGCCGGGCCATGCTGGAGATGGCGGCGGTGTTCGCCCGGCTGGAACGGGGCATGATCCGCGAGCGCGTCAACGCGGGCCTCGCAAGGGCCAAGGCGCAGGGGAAGACACTGGGGCGCCCCAAGGCCGGTGACGACGTGGAGGGCCGTATCCGCGCCCTGAGGGCCGAGGGCAAGGGCATCCTGAAGATTGCCAAGGAGGTGGGATGCGGGGTTAGTGTCGTTCAGCGGGTGGTGAAGGAAGCTGAGGAGGCGGCATAGCCCGCGCGACTCACAGGAAGCCCCAGGATCGACGCGAGGGGCAACGGGAGGAGGAAGAGCTACTGCCGATGCTCAAGACTCACCAGCGGGCTTCCTACAGGTTCCCAGCGGTATCGCCGCAGACGGCACAGGGTGCGCCCTCCGGTGCGTTCAGGATGATCCGGCGGCATGGGGAGCGAGAAGGCTCCCAGGACGCACGGACGGGCTGGACCTGGGGTGTCAGCGAGGGGGACTGAGGTGAGCGACGGGTGCGATTGGTTCAGCGTCCGTGTAACGTGTGGTGGATCTGTTGTTTTCTGCTATGGCACCATCGCCCAATATTTTGCCAGAACTAGAAGCGCCTTACCATAGCTGTCCCACCGCCACCCTTTTGTTGGAGCAATTTCTCTGATTGCATCAAATAGCATCACACTGAAGCCATTGGCATAAACGCTTTCTCCACCCGCATCTTCGACGCTTGTAAAGCTTGATATACTTAAATGTGTTTGGTCCGCTAACTAGATCAACCATCTTCTGTCGAGCATACTCGTTTCCGTCGAATAAGACAAAGATTTGGTCAAGATACTCCCGCAGAAGCTCCCTTGCGGTTCCAGTGAAAGCGCGATCCGCATCTATGGCGCACGCTGTTTCAACGAGGTTAAGCAAGTCCGCAAATTGACCATCACGCTTCTCTTCATCATCTTGCCCAAGGAAATCTTGCCATCTCGCTCTGAAGGCTTCCACAATAGCCAGAAGAGACGAGGCGGACGCACCTTTATTAGCCCTAACAATTGCAAACCAACTGACAATGATGGCGAGAATCGCTAAAACGTCGGACGCCGAGGCTGATGAGATTTTGCTCAACAGCCCATCGGCAGCCGAAACTATATATAGCGCACCCTCCATAATTAATCACTTCCCTTGCTTACTGCCGCCGCCATTTCCTTGAGTGGTTTGATTTGTGTTTTGACCGGAGTTACTATTGCCTTGACCCTGCTGCCCCGCACCGCCGCCTGTGAGAGCCTGCATAAGCTGAGTGGTTGTTAGACCCTTTATTAGGTGGTTTGTAGTCAAGCCGCCATAAATATCGTGGCGAAACGCTTCCATCATAAGCCTACGATTTATCATAGCTACCTCCACATAGAAAACACACAACCGCAAGAGCATCCAAGTGGCGAGAAAACGAGAGCTGTAACGAAGACATTAAATTGCGAACTTGCTGATGCATAAGCCCGCTACCCCCGCATCACCGCCTGACCGATGAATACTCATGACTTCCCCTGACCACCCCCTACATTTCCAGACTGAGAAGAAGAGCCAGAGCTTTGCGATGCTCCGCCTTGACCTTGCGTTTGTTGAGCCGAAGAGACACTTCCCAAACCCTGAGCCAAATGAGAAGTGGTCAACCCTTTCTGCAGGTGACTGGTGGTTAGTCCCTCGGTAGCCGGCCCCCAGCCCTTGATATCACTTACGCGACTCATGATGATGATGTCCTCAACTTCTTATGGCGAATAGCGATACGCGAACTCCAAAGGGCAAAAACCCTTCTTGTTTGCGAATCGCTTGAGGCAAATTTACCTCATTCAGGAATGCTCATCAACAAGGTTTTGTGGGGCAGCAGCCTTCCCTGCCACTAGATACGGTCGGACTGTTGGGAGAAAGCGAAAGCCTGGACCTAGCAGTTCAATCCGGCCCCTAAGAGAAACTCTTGAACTTCGACAAGGGCGCACCCTTCCTTGCACGCGCTACGGCCGTCTGCTACAGTCAGCACCGTAGAGCCGTGGTGTTTTCCAGTGTTTTCAATACCTTACTAGTTGCGGCTGGATCTTCCCACCCCATCCGCCACCACCCTCACACGCCCCCGATCCCCTGCACGATCTTGCCCGTGCCGCCGCAGTTGGCGCACGGAACGCCGTCCACGCGGCCGTCGCCGTGGCAGACGGGGCAGAAGTTCTCGCCGGTGCCCGGCGTGCCCGGCGGCGCTTCGTCGCCGGGGTTCATGCCGGCGGCCGGGGCGCGGCTGCGCGCTGCGGTGTCCAGGTGCTGCGGGTCCTTCGCCATGGCGTGCTCCTCCCGTCCGGTTGCTCCTGCCCTTCAACCGGCGGCACGTGAGGATGTCCCCGCCGCGCTGTTTGCCAGGACACGAGAACGGCAACCGCACGAGGACGCCATGGCCGAGCAGAAGAAGCCCGATCAGGCTGACGACAAGTGGAAGGGCATGCAGCCCAGCGATCCGCAGACCACGCGCCGCGACGAGGCCAAGCCCGGCACGCCCGGCAGCGGCGAGAACATCGATCCCAAGACCGGCGAAAAGTTCATCGAAGGCATCGGCGGCGGCTGAGCGCCCCGCCTCGACGGATAAGAAAACGCCGGCGGAGATCACCTCCGCCGGCGTTTTCGTGGCGTCAGCCGATCCACTGCCGCTGCGGGGAGCGCGGCAGGCGGCTCATCAGCCCGAGCGGGATCAGGAACAGCGCGAGGTTGGTCCAGGAGAAACGGCTCTGCCCGCCGTGCATCCCGTCGTCGTACGCCGCTTCGGAGCCCCAGCCGCCGCGCGCCTCGTAATGCTCGGTCGGCTGGTGCAGCGCGCCGTCGGTGCGGGCGGCCGGGCGGTTCTCGAACATGCTGCGCTCCACCATGCGGGCCATGGCCCGCTCGGTCAGCGCGGGCGCCAGCGCGTGGCCCAGCTCGGCGATGCGGCCGGCGCCGACGAACACCTCCGGCTTCGGCGCGCGGGCGAGCGCAACGATGGCCTGCGCCACCTCCTCCGGCGGGTGGACCGATCCGGGCGGGCGCACGGCGCGGCCGGTGAAGTTGGCGGCGTGCTGCCACAGCGGCGTGTCGATGGATCCCGGCATCACCGTGCACACGTGGATGCCCGGCTCGTCCACCAGCTCCTGCCGCAGGGATTCGGAAAAGCCGCGCACCGCGAACTTGCTGGACACGTAGGGCGAGGCGTAGCGCTGCCCCACCGTCGACACGACGGAGGCGTTGTTGACGATCACCCCCTCCCCACGGTCCAGGAAGTGCGGCAGCACGGCGCGGCAGCCGTTCACGGTGCCGAAGAAGTTGGTGCGCATCACCTGCTCGAACGCGTCCTCCGGCATCTCCTCCAGGCGGCCGAAGGCGATGACGCCGGCGTTGTTCACCCACACGTCGATGCCGCCGAAGGCGTCGACGGCGCGCTGCGCCACCAGGTTCATCTGCTCCTGATCACCGACGTCGGCGGCCAGCACCATGGCGCGCCCGCCGGCCTCGATGCAGGCCTCGGCCACGTCGTGGAGTGCGGCGTCGTTGCGCGCCACCAGCACCACCGCCGCCCCCTGCCGCGCGAAGTCGAGCGCCGTCGCCCGCCCGATGCCGCTGGAGGCACCGGTGATCACCACCACCTTGTCGAAAGGCCCGTTGGCCATGGCTGGTCGCTTCCCGCTGGTTGTCTCCTCACCCGCGAACAACACGCCAGCACGGCGAAGGTCCCGCCGTGCGGCGCGTTTTCGCGCGCCCGGCACCTCCGTACGCCTGGAGCTTCCGCGGGCGGGGCGCTAAACTCCGGACCGGACCGCAAATCCGGACCGTACCAAGGAGCATCGGCGTGCCGCCCAGGGAACTCGACGTGCGTGGCTTCTACTGCCCGCTGCCCATCCTGCGCACGCGCGCCCTGCTGGACACCATGGCGGACGGCGAGGAGGTGATCGTCTACGCCACCGACCCGGCCTCCACCATCGATTTCCGGCACTTCTGCAACACGACCAGCAACGAGCTGATCGCCCACGAAAAGCGCGACGACGTGTTCGTCTACCACATCCGCCGCCGCGTCTAGGAAGCCCCCCGATGCCCACCCCGCTGCGCCCCGCCACGCCCCCCGCCCTGCGCCCCGGCGCGGTGATCCACGGACCGGGATCGGAGCACGTCGACGCGCTCCTCGACCGCTTCGTGCACGAGCTGCAGCGGCGCGGCTTCCGCGTCGGCGGCGTCGTCCAGCGCAACTACGGCGAACGCGACGACTGCGCCGACCGCATGGAGCTGGTGGACGTGGCGACCGGCCGCGCCTTCGGCATCTCGCAGAACCTCGGGCGGGAATCGCGCGCCTGCCGCGTCGACCCGGCCGGCGTCGCCGACGCCAGCCAGGCGCTGCGCCGCGCCATCGAGGAACGCGCCGACCTCATCGTCGTCAACAAGTTCGCCGGGCTGGAGGCGCACGGCGAGGGCCTGTCGGACGAGATCCTGACCGCCATCTCCGAAGGCATCCCGGTGCTGATCAGCGTCGGCAGCCGCTTCACCAACGAATGGCAGACCTTCACCGGCGGCTACGCCGACCTGCTGACGCCGGACTGGGACGCGTTGTGGCGCTGGTGGGGTGCCGCGCGCCTGTACGAGGACCTGATGCTGGGCGTCGAGGACTCGGAGGTGCGCCGCGTCCTGGTCGGGCCGAAGTGGGTGATGGTGGAGGCCGCCTGCGGCGTCGGGCTGGCTGCCCGCCCGTCCGCCACCGCGGACGCCGAGATCCCGCCGCCCGGCGCCTGGGCCGGTGCCCGGCTGAAGGATCTGGCGCTGCAGGCCGCGCGCTCCTGGGACCCGCTGGCGATGTCGGTGGGCATCGCGGCGCTCAACGCGCACTACAACCGCGCCGAGCTGCAGGGGCCGGACGTCAACGGCCTCGACCTGCTGAAGGGCGTGGAGGGCCGCGTCGTGGTCGTCGGCGGCTTCCCGCAGGTGGCCCAGCGCCTTCCCGACGCCCACGTCATCGAGATCGACCCGCGCCCCGGCGAGTATCCGGAGCCCGCCTGCGACTGGCTGCTGCCGGGGGCGGAGGGCGTGCTGGTCACCGCGTCGGCACTCGCCAACCGCACGCTGCCGCGCCTGCTGGTGGCGGCGCGGGGGGGGCGCGTGGTGCTGGTGGGGCCGGGCACGCCGCTGACGCCGCGCCTGTTCGACTATGGCATCGACACGCTGTCGGGTTTCGTCGTGCGCGACGTCGCGGCGGTGGCCGAGGCGATTTCCGCCGGGGCCGCGTCCAAGCAGTTCCACGTGCACGGCCGCTTCGTGACCCTGCGGCGTCCGGGTTGATTCCGCACGGCACCCTTTGGCACGATGCCGGCCCAAAATTGGAGGGAACGATGGACGAACGCACCCGCATCGAGCTGGAGGCGGCCGCCTTCCGCGGTCTGGTCGAGCATCTGCGCAAGCGCACCGACGTGCAGAACATCGACCTGATGAACCTTGCCGGCTTCTGCCGCAACTGCCTGTCGAAGTGGTACCTCGCCGCCGCCAAGGAGCGCGGCGTCGCCCTGACCGACGAGGAGGCGCGCATCGCCGTCTACGGCATGCCCTATTCCGAATGGAAGTCGAAGCACCAGCACGAGGCCACGCCCGAGCAGCAGCGCCTGTTCGAGGAGACCAAGCCGCTGCACGCCGAGATCAGCGGGCACAACAAGTGACTAAGACGCTCTGACCTTGGATTTTCGGCTTTGGCCTCAACCCAACCTACGGTGCACCCGTAGGTTGGGTTAAGCGCCAGCGCAAACCCAACGTCGTGCGCATCCTACCCGTTCACCACCGACCCGCCGTTGGGGTGCAGCACCTGCCCCGACATGTAGCTGGAATCGCCGGACGCCAGGAAGACGTAGCACGGCGCCACCTCGTCCGGCTGGCCGGGGCGCTTCATCGGCACGTCGGCGCCGAATTTTTCGACCTTGTCCTCGGGGAAGGTGGAGGGGATCAGCGGCGTCCAGATCGGGCCCGGCGCCACGCCGTTAACCCGGATGCCGCGCTCCGCCACCGCCAGCGCCAGCGAGCGCGTGAAGGCGACGATCGCCCCCTTGGTGGAGGCGTAGTCGATCAGCATCGGGTTGCCCTTGTACGCCGTCACCGACGTGGTGTTGATGATGGCCGAGCCTTCCTTCATGTGCGGCAGTGCCGCCTGCGCCATGTAGAAATAGGCGAAGATGTTGGTGCGGAAGGTGCGCTCCAGCTGCTCGGCCGAGATGTCCTCCAGCTTGGTCTGCGGGTGCTGCTCGGCCGCGTTGTTGACCAGGATGTCGATGCGCCCGTGCTCCTCCACCATGCGCTCGACGGCGCGGCGGCACATCGCCTCGTCGCCCAGGTCGCCGCGCAGCACGGTGCACGGCTGCCCTTCCTCGCCGACCAGGCGGCGCGTCTCCTCCGCGTCCTCGTCCTCGTTCAGGTAGACGATGCCGACCTTGGCGCCCTCGCGCGCGAACAGCACGGCGACGGCCCGGCCGATGCCGCTGTCGCCGCCGGTGATCAGCGCCACCTTGTCGCGCAGCTTGCCGCTGCCGCGGTACTCCGGCCGGTCCGTCGACGGCTGCGGCGTCATCGCGTCCTGATGGCCGGGCTGGGTGTTCTGGTGCTGCGGTGGCTGGCGCGCTTCCTGCTGTGCCATGCTGTGGCGTCCTCTCGACAGGGTGTGTCCGTTCTACAACCGGACAACACGATCGCGACGGCCGGCGTTCCAAAGCGGGAGGGACCTGGAACAAGCACCGCAAGCCACTGTTACTGCGGTTGTATGACACAAGCGCGATGGCTTCGGGGGAAGACATGACGAGCAGGAAGGCAGCCGAGAGCGAACGGTGCCGCAAAGGATGGCAGGCGAGAACACCACCAAAGAGGGGGTAGAATTCCACCCCCGACACCCCATCCTGTATTATAATGCCGGACGTGTCATGGGCCGTACCCGTCTCCGGGGGAACTCCTGGTGATGCTCCGGGATCAAAACGACATGAAGCGTGTGACGATGAGCCACATCAACGCCTATCTGGACGGCGCCCTCGACGAGCAGGAGCGGCGGGACTTCGAGGCTGCGGTCGAAACCGACGCCGAGGCCAAGGCGCTGCTCGCCCTGCATCGTCAGCACGTGCAGGAGTTGCACCGCCTCTACGACCCCGTGCTCGAAGAGCCGGTGCCGTCCCGCATGCTGGAAATCCTGCGCGCGAAGAAGTCGCACAACTGACTGCCTGTCCCCAACCATGTTGGGTTTTCGCTTCGCTCAACCCAACCTACGGTTCGCATGTGGGTTGGGTTGAGCGAAGCGAAAACCCAACGGCACCCCTTTCCCCAGCACACACGCCCGGTCAGGCGAGCGCCGGCAGCGCGTACTGGTTGCGCCCGTCGGCCTTGGCCCGGTACATCGCCCGGTCGGCGGCGCGCATCACCGACGCGGCGTCGCTGCCGTCCGCGGGGTAGAGGCCGATGCCGACGCTGGCGCCGACGTGGAGGGTGCCGACGCGCATCGCCACCGGCTCGTTGATGGCGGCGATCACCTTGCCGGCCACCAGTTCGGCGTCGGCCACGGTCTTCACCTCGCTCAGCACCACCACGAACTCGTCGCCGCCCAGGCGGGCCAGCGTGTCGGCCCGGCGCACCGCCGTTTCCAGCCGCCGGGCGATCACCGTCAGCAGCTCGTCCCCCACCTCGTGCCCATAGCGGTCGTTCACCGGCTTGAACCCGTCGAGGTCCAGCATCAGCACGGCCACCATGCGCCCGTGCCGTGCCGCCAGCGCCAGCGCCCGGTCCAGCCGGTCCATCAGCAGGCGGCGGTTCGGCAGGTCGGTCAGCGCATCGTAATGGGCAAGGTGGTAGATCCGCTCCTCGGCCCGCTTGCGCTCGGTGATGTCGCGGACCAGCGCCACGACGGCCGGCTGTCCGGCGTGCAGGAAGCGGCGCGCGGCGATCTCCACGGGGATCCGCCGGCCGTCCCTGGCGACGTGCACCCGTTCGAACACGGCGTGGCCGGTGTCGCGCAGCGCGGCGGTGACGCGCGGCTCGTCCTTCGCCGACTCAGGATCGTCGATGTCGGCCGGCGTCTGGCTCAACAGCTCGTCCCGCGTGTAGCCCAGCCGTTCGCAGGCGACGTCGTTCACCTCCACGAAGCGGCCCGGACCGCCGTCGGGCAGCAGCCGGTTGACCATGATGGCGTCCATGGAGCTGTTGAACAGCAGGCGGTAGCGCTCTTCGCTCTCGCGCAGGACCTGCTCCTGGCGCAGCCGTTCGGTGATCTCGTGGAAGGCGGCGACGGCGCCGCGCACCACGCCGTCCCGGACGATGGGGGCGGCGGCCAGCGCCACCGGCAGCCACGCGCCGTCCTTGCGCAGCAGGTGGTCGACGTGGGTCGTGCACGGCTTGCCGCCGCGCAACGCCTGCACCACGGCGCAGTCGTCCGCCGGATAGGGCGCGCCGTCCGGCCGGGAATGGTGGAAGGTGGCGTGGGCGTTGCGCCCCTTCAGCTCGTCCTGCCGCCAGCCCAGCATCCGCTCGGCGGCGGGGTTGACGTATTCCACCCGGTCGTCCAGGTCGACGACGTACACGCCTTCGGTGAGGACCGAGGTGATCTCCTGGAACCGCCGCCGGCTCTCGCGCAGCGCGGCTTCGGCCTCCCGGCGGGCGGTGATGTCCTTCAGCGTGCCGGAGATGCCGGCGGGCGGGCCGCCGTCGCCGGCCGGCAGGGGCCGCGCGCTCATTTCCGTCCAGCGCCAGCCGCCCCTGCGGCTGCGGAAGCGGATCGCGTGGCGGCCGTGCTGCAGCCAGCCGGCGGTCAGCGCGTCGAGGAAGGCCGCCGCCTTCTCGCGGTCGTCCGGGTGCACGTAGTCGAGGAAGCACGCCCCCAGCGCCTCGGCCGCCGGAAAGCCCGTCACCTCCTCCCACGCCGGGTTGAGGAGTTGCCAGTTGCCTTGCCGGTCGGTCTTGAAGACCACGTCGCGCACGTTGTCGAACACCATCCGGAAGCGCCGCTCGCTTTCGCCCAGCGCCCGCTGCGCCTCCAGCCGCTCGCGCTCGTGCTCCAGCAGGGTGCCGAGGAACAGCGTGCCCAGCACGCCGATGGCGACCAGCGACGGCGCGCCTTCGGCCAGGACCCGCCCGATCAGCTCCGGCGTCGGCAGCAGGAAGACGCCGGCGAGGTTGATCGGCCCGATCACGGCGCCGAGGCCCAGCAGGACCCGCGCCTGCATCCGCCATCCCAGCCGCGCGGCCAGCAGCGCGAAGGCGATTCCGGCCAGCGTGGTCGCCGTGATGCTGGCGATTCCGGCGATGGCGCCCACGCCGCCCTGCCACAGCCGGAACAGCATGGCCATCGCCCCGGCCACGACCGCCGCGGCCCAGCCGCCGAACGGCCCCGCCAGCGCCAGCAGGACGCTGCGCGCGTCCATGTTGATGCCGGGCGCCAGCACGATGGGGTCGGCCATGGACGTCACCGCCGCGGCGCCGAACAGCAGCCCCATGGCGCCATGCCGCGCGGCGGCGCCCGGCGGCAGACGGCGGATGAGGTGTGTGTAGGCGACCGAGACCACGGCCAACAGCCCGACGCTGCGCCCCAAGGTCATCAGCAGGTCGACCGATTCGCTCACGAGCCAGTTCATAACGCTTCGCCCGCGGCTGCCACCGGTAAGAAATACGATAACGTATGATACCTACTCCCGATGGTGTTTGACGACTGCCAATGTCGGCGGGCAGCCGCGCGCCGGGGCACCCTCTCTTGCGGGCCCTCTTGCGAGGTCTTTCCCACGACCGCGCATACGTTTAAGGGAAGAACGGTCGAAACAGGGTTGGACAGGAATGGCGCGTACCAGCAGGCCAAACCCCGGCGGGCCGGGCGACGTCGGGCAACCGCGGTTCATCCTCGGTCCGGTGCTGTATTTCCGGGGCGAGCAGGGCGACCGCTGGCGCCTGTCGGCGCTGTTCGTCATCGACGGAAACGCGGAACCGGACGACCTGCGCGTCGACGGCGTCGGCCTGCCGGTGCCGCCGCGGCACGTGGCCGCATGGCGCCGCCGCACGCTCTGGCGCTTCGACTTCGCCGTGCCGCGCGGCGCGCACGACAGCGAGGTCACCTATGGTTTCCCCGACGGCCCCGGCCCCTGGCGCCTGACCGTGCCCGGCCGCGGGCGGCCGCCGCGCATCGCCTACACCTCGTGCAACGGGGTGGAGGACGACGCGACGCTGACGCGCCACGACGCGCCGCGCAACGCGCTGTGGACGCGCCTGCTCGACCACCACCGGCAAGCACCCTTCCACCTGCTGCTGCAGGGTGGCGACCAGCTCTACGCCGACGGCGTGTGGAAGGAATGCCCGACCCTGGCCGAATGGGCGAAGCGCCCGGCCCCCGCCCGCTATTCCGAGCCCCTCAAGGCCGCCATGGCCGAGGAGGCGATGGCCTACTACTTCACCCGCTACGTCAAGCTTTGGCGGCAGGCGGAGGTGGCGGAGGCGCTGTCGCGCATCCCCTCCGTGATGATGTGGGACGACCACGACGTGTTCGACGGCTGGGGCTCCCTGCCCGACGAGGAGATGCACGCCAAGCCCAACCGCGCCGTCTACATGGTGGCGCGCCGCCATTTCACCCTGTTCCAGCTGGGGGCCGCGCCCGAGTCGCTGCCGGAGTGCGTGTGGGGGACCGACCGCGGCACGTTCACCCAGGGCTTCCGCATCGGCGACCTCGGCATCCTCGCCCCCGACCTGCGCAGCGAACGCACGGCGGGCCGCATCCTGGCGGAGCGGACGTGGGACGCCCTGCCCGGCTGGCTGGAGCGCTTCACCGGCTGCCGGCACCTGCTGCTGATGTCCAGCGTGCCGCTGGTCTTCCCCGACCTGGGCCGCATCGAGCGGCTGATGGAGATGCTGCCCGGCCGGCACGCGCTGTCCGACGACATGCGCGACCAGTGGCGCAGCCACGCCCACACCGTGGAGTGGCGGCGCATGGTGGAGCTGCTGTCCGGCTTCTCGCTGCGCACCGGCTGCCGCGTCACCGTCCTGTCCGGCGAGGTGCACTTCGCCGCGCGCGGCGTGCTGCGCGGCGGCGGCGCGGAGATCTGGCAGCTCATCTCCTCCGGCATCGTCCACCCGCCGCCCGGCCGGCTGACCGGGATGGGCATGGAGCGGCTGCTGGCGCGGCGCGAGGCGCCGATCGACGGCTACACGCTGGAGATGCCGCCCTTCGCCGAAACCGGCCGCCGCATGGTCCGCGCCCGCAACTGGCTGTCGCTGGAGTTCGACGCCAGGGGCCAGCTCGCCGCCCGCTGGCACGCCGAATCCAACCCGGCAGCGTACGTGCAGATGATTTGAGCGTCAATCCCTGCCCAGCACGAACACCAGCCCCGGCACCGGCGCCTGACGCTCGCGCCGCGGCACGCAGTCGTCCATCAGCAGCACCCGCAGCCCGGCCGCCGCCGCGGTGCCTACTATATAATGTGGTGCGTGCGCGTAGCGGCGCGACGGCCCCAGGGCGAAGCCCTCCCCGTCCAACCGCTCGCGCTCCAGCCGCTCGACCGTCGCCGCGAATCGGCCGCCCGGACGCAGCGCTGCCGCGGCGGCCGTGAACACCGGCGCCAGATCGCCGATGTAGACCAGCACGTCGGCGGCGGTCAGCAGGTCCCACGCGCCGGGCTCCGCCTGCATGGCGCCGACGATGTCGCCCACGGCCAGCGAGTCGTACAGGGCGCGGGCGCGCGCCTTCTCCACCATGCGCGGTGACAGGTCGACGCCGGCGAGGTGCGCGGCCATGCCCCGCACCTCCGGCGCCATCAGCCCGGTGCCGCAGCCGAGGTCGAGGACCCGCAGCCCCGCCGGCTCCCCGCCATAGGCGCGATCGATGGCCGCACGGATCGCCTGCGGCGCGGCATAGCCCAGCTTGCCCACGAGGTCGGCGTCGAATCGGTCGGCGTAACGGTCGAACAGCGCCCGCACGTAGGTGTCGGACAGGCCGTCCGCCGCCCCCTCCTCCAGCGCCGCCAGCGTCGCACCGGCGCCCAGCGCGTCGTCGGGATCCAGCTCACGCGCCCGCGTCAGGGACGCGCGCGCCTTCTCCGGCTCGCGCAGTTCGATCCAGGCGCGGCCGATCCGCAGGTGCAGCGCGGGCTCGTCGCCGTGGCGGCGCAGCAGCGGCTGCAGCAGCTCCACCGCCGCCAGCGCTTCGCCGTTCCCGATGAGCAGGTCCGCCAGTTCGAGCGCCGTATCGCGGTCGTCGGGCGCCAGGAAGGCCGCCTCGCGGTACTCCGCCGCCGCCTCGTCCGGCCGGCCGGTGCCCGCCAGCGCCCGCCCCAGGCCCCGGCGGACCGTGGCGGCGTCCGGCCGCTCGGCGGCCAGCGCGCGGAACTCGGCGATCGCCTCCGGTGCGTGCGAGGCGGCCAGCGCTTCGGCGCGCGCCACGCGCCACGTCCAGCGCGGCTCGGCGGCCAGCGCCCGCGCGTAGGCCTCGGCGGCCTCGGCGGCACGGCCGGTCTCGCTCAGCACGTCGCCCAGCGCGCCGTGCGCGTCGGCCGGAGCCCCGTCGCGCGTGGCGGCGGCACGGAACGCGTCCTCGGCGCCGGCGAGGTCGCCCGCGTAGAGTCGTTCGAATCCGATGTTGAGCTGATCGTCCCCGCCAGGGTCGTCGCCCGAAGGGCTCGGCGGGATGTCATACGAAGGATGGGGCTGCGTCATTCTGTCGCACTAACCAGGGAAGTACATCCCCGGGAGTTTAATGCCGCACCGCCGAACATCGCGCAAGACCCTTGGAAAATTTGTGTCCCTGTGTGTTTCCAGCGACACGGTGCCGCGCCCCGGCGTTGTGCGCCGCAACAAGGACGGGCCGCCGCCCGCCCCTCCAACCTTCAGATAATCGGGTTTTTTCTCAAAGGTTTAGGGGCACTCATGCGAAGGCTGTATGACCACCGCTGAAATTGGCGGGATCCGCCCTACGCATCATCCCCTGTGGTATTACCAGGGCGTAATTGGGTTGACGCTGGATCAAATTTTTGAAAATGTTCGGCCGGCGCCCGGATAGGAGGCGCTGACACATTGGTAGGAGGCGGTCGCCGTAAGAGACTCGGCGGCCGGGAATCAAATCCGCGCAGAACAATAAGCGCGGTACCCGCGGGCGAGCGGGAACACAGAGGGGGCACCGACATGCGAGTACCCAACGCGCGATTGCGCACGGTCTTTCGAACTTGGTTCGCCGCAGCGGTCGGCATAGCCACGGTAACCCTCGCCGGTGTGTCACCGGCCCTCGCCCAGGACTCCTGCGTCACCAGCGCGGTCGAAGTCGAACGCAAGCTCAACATCCCCAGCGGCCTCCTCGTGGCCATCGCGCTGGTGGAAAGCGGACAGGACGGCGTTCCCCACCCCTTCGCGATGTCGGTCAACGGCCGTCCGGTGATGGCGCGCAGCGCCCAGGACGCGGCCCGCCACCTCAAGGACCGCCAGGGCCAGATCCGCAGCAACGTCTACGTCGGCTGCATGCAGCTCTCCCTCTCCCACCACCGCGGACAGTTCAGCCCGGTCGAGCGCATCGCCGACCCGCGCGAGAACGTCGCCTACGCCGGCCGCCTGCTGCTGCGCCTGCACGGGGAAGAGGGCAACTGGAAGTCCGCCGTGGCCCGCTACAACGGCGCCTCCATGCGCCGCGCCCAGGCCTACGTCTGCAAGGTCTGGCAGCACCTCTCCGAGCTCGACGGCTCCAGCGCCAAGCTCCTCGAATCGTCGAAGTGCGACGACTCGGATCCGCCGTCGATCGCGCCCAAGACCCGGCGCGTCTTCCGCAACTCCCAGGTCGCGGCTCTCGACTGATCCCATAACCGTCTGGCTTCTGGCGCGGCGCCCTGTGATCGGGTAAACCGCTGCACCATGAACTACCGTCACATCTTCCATGCCGGCAACTTCGCCGACGTGATGAAGCACGCCGTCCTGGCGCTGATCGTCGAGCATTTGCGCGCCAAGCCCGCCCCCTTCTGCGTGCTCGACACGCACGCGGGCATCGGCCGCTACGACCTGACCTCCGATCCCGCCCAGCGCACGCTGGAGTACCAGGACGGCATCGCCCGCCTGTTCGGCCACGCGCCGCCGCACCCCGCCCTGGCGCCCTACCTGGGCGCCGTCGCGTCGCTGAACCCCGGCGGCGCGTTGCGCTGGTACCCCGGCTCCCCGCGCCTCGCGCGCGCCCTGCTGCGCCCGCAGGACCGGCTGGTGCTGTCCGAACTGCACCCCGACGACGTGCAGGCCCTGCGGCGGGAGTTCGCCGGCGACCGGCAGGTCGCCGTGCACCACCAGGACGCCTACGAGGCGCTGAAGGCCCACACCCCGCCCAGGGAGAAGCGCGGCCTTGTCCTCATCGACCCGCCGTTCGAGGAGCCGGGCGAGTTCGACCGGCTCGTCGCCGGCCTGACGGCGGCGCACCGCCGCTGGCCCACCGGGATCTACGCGATCTGGTATCCCATCAAGGAGCGCCCGGCCGTCTGGCGCTTCCACGAGGCGCTGGAGGCCTCCGGCATCCGCCGCGTCCTGCGCACCGAGCTGACCATCCACCCGGAAGACACGCACCTGCGCCTCAACGGCTGCGGCCTGGCGATCGTCAACCCGCCCTGGCGCCTGGACGAGACACTGGGCACGCTGCTGCCCGCCGTGCACGCCGCACTGCCCACCACCGGCGGCGGCGCCCTGGTGGACTGGCTGGTGCCCGAATAAGGACGGTGCAGGGGCTGGGGGCGGCCCCTGCCCGCCCCCAGCCCCAGGCTTCACGCGCGCAGGCGCGTCTGCTTCGCTGCGCCCTGGTTCCGTTCGTTCATCCGGCGCACCGCGTCGTTGGCGACCTTGGCCGACAGCTCCGACAGCTTGACGCTGCGGGTCAGCAGCATCTCCACCTCGTCCTTCACGAGCGCACTCTGCGCCCCGTAGAAGTCCTGGACGGAACGGCTGCGCATCATGGCGCCCACGCCTTCGCTGTGGCGCTGCGCCACCTCCTGGGCAAGGCCCAGCCACTCGCGCCACGCCTGCTGGAAGCCGTCCATCAGCACGCTGCCGCACTGGACCATCGCGTCCAGGTTCTGCTGCGCCTGATGGGTGACCTCCTCCTGCGCGTCGGTGGACAGGCCGAACATGCGCTTCAACTGGTCGCTGCCCTGCTCCGCCGTGCGGGCGGCGGCGCCGGTCAGCTCCCGGTTGGTGTCGCGGATGGTGTCCGCCGTCTCATCGGTGATCTGGTTGGTGATCTGGCGCGTGGCGTCGGCGGCCCGGCGGACCGTCGCCTCGGTCGCGCGCTCGGCCGCCCGCTCGGCCGACTTGGCGGCGGCGTTGGTGTCCTTGTCGATGCTCATGGTGGTCTCTCCTGGTGTCCGTTGCGTCCGATGAGGGCGTTTCCCCAGGTGCTCTGCATTTTTGGCCCCAACAACAGAACCCGGCCGCAACGGTTTGCTGCACCTGCGAAATAACCTCGCCCACCCCGGCCGCGCGGATTACCCCCACCGAACGCGACACGATGCCCCGGAGCGATGCGAAAGCCCGCCCCGCGCCCTACATCCTGGAGGAACCATTCTTGCTGCGGGAGGCTTCGGCCATGCTCATCGGGGTACCCAGGGAGATCAAGAACCACGAGTACCGGGTCGGCCTGACCCCGGCCTCCGTGCGGGAGATCGTGCACCACGGCCATCAGGTGATCGTCGAGACCTCGGCCGGCCACGAGATCGGCCTGGAGGACGAGCAGTACGCCGCCGCCGGGGCCGAGATCGCGCCCGACGCCGCCGCCGTCTTCGCCCGCGCCGACATGGTGGTGAAGGTGAAGGAGCCGCAGCCGGCCGAGTGCCGCATGCTGCGCGAGGGGCAGGTGCTGTTCACCTACCTGCACTTGGCGCCCGACCCCGAGCAGACGCGCCTGCTGCGCGAATCCGGCGCCGTCGCCATCGCGTACGAGACGGTGACCGACGCGCGCGGCGGCCTGCCCCTGCTGGCGCCCATGAGCGAGGTGGCCGGCCGCATGGCCGTGCAGGCCGGCGCCCACTGCCTGGAGAAGGCGCAGGGCGGGCGCGGCGTGCTGCTGGGCGGCGTGCCGGGCGTGCCGGCGGCCAAGGTGGTGGTGCTGGGCGGCGGCGTGGTCGGCACCAACGCGGCGCGCATGGCCATGGGCATGGAGGCCAAGGTCATCGTCATCGACAAGTCGCTGGCCCGGCTCAAGGACCTCGACCTGCAGTTCGGCGCCAAGCTGCAGACGCTCTATTCCACCGTCGACACCATCGAGGAGCACGTGCTGGACGCCGACCTCGTGATCGGCGCCGTGCTGGTGCCGGGGGCCGAGGCGCCGCGGCTGGTGACGCGCGCCATGGTGTCGGGCATGAAGCGGGGAGCGGTGGTGGTGGACGTCGCCATCGACCAGGGCGGCTGCTTCGAGACCTCGCACCCCACCACGCACGCCCAGCCGACCTACGTGGTGGACGGGGTGGTGCATTACTGCGTGGCGAACATGCCGGGCGGCGTGGCGCGCACCTCGACCTTCGCGCTGAACAACGCGACGCTGCCCTTCGTTCTGGACCTCGCCGACCATGGCTACCGCGCGGCCCTGGCCCGCGATCCCCACCTGCGCAACGGGCTGAACGTGCACCACGGCAACGTCACCTGCGCCGCCGTGGCCGAGGCGCAGAACCTGCCCTTCCAGGCGGTGGAGGATGCGTTGCGCCTGTGAGCGGAACGGCGTTGGGCCGCGCCTGCGGCTTGGCCCAACCTACGAAGCACCGTAGGTTGGGCCAAGCGGAGCGCGGCCCAACAAAACGCGTAACGACTTACGCCCGCTTCAGCCCCAGGCGGTGGGCGATCTCGCCGACGATGCCGCGGCGGAACAGCAGCACGCAGACCACGAAGATGGCGCCGATCACCACGGTGACCGGCAGGTTGGTCGCCGCCAGATAGTTCTGCAGCGTCACCACCAGCGCCGCCCCCACGGCCGGCCCGAACAGCGTGCCCATGCCGCCCAGCAGCGTCATCAGCACCACCTCGCCCGACATCTGCCACGTCACGTCGGTCAGCGTCGCCAGCTGGAACACCAGCGCCTTGGTGGCACCCGCCAGACCCGCCAGCGTGGCGGACAGCACGAAGGCCAGCAGCTTGTACTGGTCGGTGCGGTAACCCAGCGAGATGGCGCGCGGCTCGTTCTCGCGGATCGCCTTCAGCACCTGCCCGAAGGGCGAGTGCACGGTGCGCCAGATGATGGCGAAGCCGAACAGGAAGATCGCCAGCACCGTGTAGTACATCGCCAGCGGGTTCTGCAGGTCGATGAAGCCGAACAGGTGCCCGCGCGGCACCGCCTGGATGCCGTCCTCGCCGCCGGTGAACTTCAGCTGCAGGGCCAGGAAGAAGATCATCTGCGACAGCGCCAGCGTGATCATGGCGAAGTAGATGCCCTGCCGGCGGATGGCGATCAGCCCGAACAGCACGCCGACGACGGCCGCCGACGCGGTGCCCAGCAGGATGGCCAGCTCCGGCGGGAAGCCCCACACCTTGGCGCTGTGCGCGCTGATGTAGGCGGCACTGCCGAAGAACGCCGCGTGGCCGAAGGACAGCAGGCCGGCGAAGCCGATCAGCAGGTTGAAGGCGCAGGCGAACAGCGCGAAGCACAGCACCTTCATCAGAAACACGGGGTACAGCAGGAACGGGCCGGCCAGCAGCACCGCCAGCGCCACCAGGGCGAAGATGCGGGCGGCGGGCGGTGCGTCGACGCTGACGGCGGCGCGGCGGGCGGTTTGCGTTTCGGTGGCCATGTTCTTACTTCTCCCGTCCGAACAGGCCAGCCGGCTTGATCAGCAGGACAATGGCCATGACGACGAAGATGACGATGTTGGAGGCCTCCGGATAGAAGACCTTGGTCAATCCTTCCAACAGTCCCAGGGCGAAACCGGTCAGGATGGCGCCCATGATCGATCCCATGCCGCCGATCACCACCACGGCGAACACGATGATGATCAGGTTCGATCCCATCAGCGGGTTGACCTGATAGATGGGTGCGGCCAGCACGCCGGCCAGTCCCGCCAATGCCACGCCGAAGCCGTAGGTCAGCGTGATCATGATCGGCACGTTGATGCCGAACGCCTGCACCAGCACCGGGTTCTCCGTGGCCGCACGCAGGTAGGCGCCCAGCTTGGTCTTCTCGATGGCGTACCATGTCGCCACACAGACGATCACGGACGCCACGACGACCCAGCCGCGGTAGTTGGGCAGGAACATGAAGCCCAGGTTCTGCCCGCCCTTCAGCGCGTCGGGAATCGGATAGGGCTGGCCCGACACGCCGTACCAGTGGCGGAACATGCCCTCGACGATGAGCGCCACGCCGAACGTCAGCAGCAGGCCATAGAGGTGGTCCAGCTTGTACAGCCGGCTCAGCAGCGTCTTCTCCAGCACGATGCCGAAGGCGCCGACGATCAGCGGCGCCAGCAGCAGCGACGGCCAGTAGCCGATGCCGAAGGTCTGCAGCAGAAGCCATGCCACGAACGCGCCCAGCATGTACAAGGCGCCGTGCGCGAAGTTGATGACGTTCAGCATGCCGAAGATCACCGCCAGCCCGAGGCTGAGCAGCGCGTAGAACGACCCGTTGATCAGGCCGAGCAAGAGCTGTCCGAACAACGCCTGCGGCGGTATCCCCAGCACCGTAGACATACAGTCACTCCCCTGTTCCTGTGCCCCGGACACCGATCCCCTCCCCCCGGATGAGGGAAGGGGACGGGCCGCGGGTTTATGCGGCGCGCCGTTGGCCGGCGCTTTGCGTGACGGCGCTTACTTGGTGAGCGGGCAGCCGCTCTCCTTCGGGTTCTGGAAGGCCTCGTCGCCCGGAATCGTCTTGATGATCTGGTAGTAGTCCCAAGGCCCCTTCGAATCGGCCGGCTTCTTGACGCGGGCAAGGTACATGTCGTGCACCATGCGGCCGTTCCCCAGGATCTTGCCGTTCTTGGCGAAGCTGTCGTTGACCGGGGTGGCGCGCATCTTCTCGGCCACGGCCGGGCCCTCGTCGGTGCCGGCGGCCTCGATGGCCTTCAGGTAGTGCCGCACGGCGGAGTAGGTGCCGGCCTGCACCATGGTCGGCATCTTGCCGGTCTTCTCCATGTACTTCTTGGCCCAGCCGCGCGTGTCGTCGTTCAGGTCCCAGTAGTAGCCGGTCGTCAGCTCCAGCCCCTGCGAGACCTGCAGGCCCAGCGCGTGCACGTCGGACAGGAACAGCAGCAGGCCGGCCAGCTTCTGCTTGCCGCTCTGCTGCAGGCCGAACTCGGAGGCCTGCTTGATGGTGTTGATGGTGTCGCCGCCGGCGTTCGCCATGCCGATGATGTCGGCGCCCGAACCCTGGGCCTGCAGCAGGAAGGACGAGAAGTCGGCCGTGTTCAGCGGGTGGCGAACCGCGCCCACCACCGTGCCGCCGGCCTTCTTCACCACCGCCGAGGTGTCGGCCTCCAGCTGGTGGCCGAAGGCGTAGTCGGCGGTCAGGAAGAACCACTTCTTGCCGCCCTGCTCCACGATGGTGCGGCCGGTGCCGACGGCCAGCGCGTAGGTGTCGTACGCCCAGTGGAAGGTGTAGGGCGAGCAGGCGTCGCCGGTCAGGCGCGAGGTGGCGGGGCCAAGGGCCAGGAACACCTTCTGCTTGGTCTTGGTCACCTCCTGCACGGCCAGCGCGACGCCGGAGTTCGGCACGTCGACGATGACGTCGACGCCGTCCTGGTCGATCCACTGGCGGGCGACGTTGGAGCCGATGTCCGGCTTGTTCTGGTGGTCGGCGACGATGACCTCGATGGTCTTGCCGAGCACCTTGCCGCCCATCTCCTCCGCCGCCATGCGCGCGGCGACGGCCGAACCTTCGCCGCCCAGGTCGGCGTACAGGCCGGACCGGTCGTTGAGGACGCCGATCTTGACCGTGTCGCCGGAAATCTTGCCCTGCGCCAGCGCGGTCCCGCTCGTCAGGGCCACCAGCGCAACACCAGCCAGAAAGCGAGCCATCATGTTGTTAACCTCCCCATGCATCCGTTTTGACGGTTTCTGTTCTGTGATCCCGGTGTTCTGTCCGAGTCCGGGGCCGCGCCGCTACACCCCCAGGTATTCGTGCAGCTTGCCCATGTTCTGCTCCAGCGCGTCATTGGGGATCATGTCGACGACGTGGCCTTCCTCGAACACGTAATGGCGGTCGGCGATGGTGACGGCGAAGCGGAAGTTCTGTTCCACCAGCAGGATCGTGAAGCCCTTCTGCTTGAGTGCCCGCACGGCCACGCCGATCTGCTCGATGATGACCGGGGCGAGGCCTTCGGTCGGCTCGTCCAGCAGGATCAGGTTGGCGCCGGTGCGCAGGATGCGGGCGATGGCCAGCATCTGCTGCTCGCCGCCCGACAGCCGCGTGCCCTGGGTGGAGCCGCGCCCCTTCAGGTTGGGGAACAGGTCGTAGATCTGCTGGACCGTCATGCCGCCCGGCTTGACCACCGGCGGCAGCATCAGGTTCTCGTCGACCGAGAGCGAGGCGAAGATGCCGCGCTCCTCCGGCACGTAGCCGATGCCCAGGCGCGGGATCTTGTGCTGGGCCATGCCGATCAGCTCCTGGCCCTGGAAGCGGATGGAGCCCTGGCGCTTGCCGACGATGCCCATGATCGAGCGCATGGTCGTCGTCTTGCCCGCCCCGTTGCGGCCCAGCAGCGTCACCACCTCGCCCTGGCGCACCTCCAGCGACACGCCGTGCAGCACGTGGCTCTCGCCGTAGAACGCCTGCAGGTCCTTCACTTCCAGCATGGCGCCGGTGGTGGTGGCGCGCGCGTCCGGCATCACGGCGTCAGGCATGTCCGCCTCCCACGGTGGTCGAGCCCATATAGGCTTCCTTCACTTTCGGATGGCGCGAGACCTCGGAGTACGGCCCCTCCGCCAGGATCTCGCCGCGCGCCAGAACGGTGATGTGGTCGGACAGGTCGGCCACGACCGACAGATTGTGCTCCACCATCAGGACGGTGCGGGTGGCGGCCACGCGGCGGATCAGCTGGGCGATTCGTCCGATGTCCTCGTGGCCCATGCCGGCCAGCGGCTCGTCCAGCAGCAGCATCTCCGGATCCAGCGCCAGCGTGGTGGCGATCTCCAGCGCCCGCTTGCGCCCGTACGGCAGCTCGGCGGCGGGCAGGCGCGCGTATTCGGCCACCCCCACGTCCTCCAGCAGCTCCATCGCCCGGTCGTTCAGGTTCTCCAGCGACCCTTCCGGCCGCCAGAAGTGGAAGCTGGTGCCGAGCTGGCGCTGCAGCGCCACGCGCACGTTCTCCAGCACGGTCAGGTGCGGGAACACCGCCGAGATCTGGAAGGACCGCACGATTCCCAGCCGCGCCACGTCGGCCGGCTTCATCGTGGTGATGTCCTGCCCGCGGTAGAGGATCTGCCCCTGCGACGGAATCAGGAACTTGGTCAGCAGGTTGAAGACCGTGGTCTTGCCCGCCCCGTTCGGCCCGATCAGCGCGTGGATGGTTCCCTTGCGCACATGCAGATTGACGTCGCGCACCGCGACGAAGCCGCGGAATTCCTTGGTCAATCCGCGCGTTTCCAGGATGACGTCCTGCGTCATCGTCCTCCCCTGTCCTGCGGTGGCGCTCGCCCGGGGGCGGCGGCCTTCTAGTTCTTCCAAGAGGTTACCGAACCGCTGATGATCCGCAAGAGGTTCCTTCAGCAACGAAGTGATTTGTCGGGCAAATCATCGCATCTGCACACCGAACGGGCAGCCGAAGGGGCGCGCGGGCCAGGAGGCCGGCGTCGTCCTGAATGAAACAGCGTTTCGAGTCGGAGAATCGGCGGCCGCCCTCAGGGGGTGGGGCGGCCGTGGTCGGGGAGCGCCGGGCGCGGGGCGCGGAAGGAAGAGCCCGCGCGCTCTCACCGCGCAGCGGGCACGCTCCCCGGAACGGGAGACCGGAAGGGGCTGCGGCCGCGCTCAGGCGGCCGAGGTCAGCGGAAAGCCGCTGTAGTCGAGCGAGGCCGACCAGAAACGCTCCAGCTTGCGCAGGGTCTCGTTGGTCTTGACCAGCTCTTCGTCCGAGAAGCCGGCCTTCTCCAGCGCCTGGAGGTGGCGCTCGAACATGCGGCTGATCTTCTCGCGCAGGTCCAGGCCCTTCTCGGACAGGCGGACGCGGACCGAGCGGCGGTCGTGCGGCGAACGCTCCTGGCCCAGATAGCCGTTCTCGACCATCTTCTTCACGTTGTAGGAGACGTTCGAGCCGAGATAGTAGCCGCGCGCGGTCAGCTCGCCGACCGTCATCTCATCCTCGCCGATGTTGTAGAGGATGAGGCTCTGGACGTTGTTTATATCCTGGATGCCGAGCCGGTCGAGCTCGGTCTTGAGCACCTCGAGAAAGTGGCGGTGGAGCCTTTCGATCAAGAGGATGCTCTCGTAGTAGGGTTTGCGCACCGCGGTCTCCTTTGGCTCGTACCTGAACGCTGGTACCAAATCGCGGGCCCGCAACGGGGCCGTCACACACAGCTAACAACACGTTAACCGATCATTCGCCCGCAATCATCTTAATAATCGCGGAAAAGTCCATACCGGATCGTCCCGAATTGCAGAAAAGCGCATACATCGCGGCGGCTTCCGCGCCCATCGGCGTCGCCGCACCGCTCTGCATCGCCGCCATCTGCGCCAGACGCAAGTCCTTGAGCATCAAGCCGGCCGCGAATCCACCCTCGTACCCGCGATTCGCCGGGGAACCGGGCACCGGTCCCGGCACCGGGCAGTAGGTGGTCAGCGCCCAGCATTGCCCCGACGACTTGGACGCGATGTCGAACAACTTCTGCGCGTCAAGTCCAAGCGCCTTGGCCAGCACGAAGGCTTCCGACACGCCGATCATCGTGATGCCGGCGATCATGTTGTTGCAGATCTTGGCCGCCTGCCCCGTGCCGCTCGGCCCCGCGTGGATCACGGCGCGGCCCATGGCCGACAGCACGGGCTCGGCGCGGGCGAAGGCCGCCGCCTCGCCGCCCACCATGAAGGTCAGCGTCGCCGCCTCCGCCCCGATGGTGCCGCCGGACACCGGCGCGTCGATCATGTCGTATCCCGCTTCCCGCGCCCGCGCCGCCATGGCGCGCGCCGTCTCCACGTCGATGGTGGAGCAGTCGACGAGCAGCGCGTCCGGCCGCGCCGCGCCGATCAGGCCGCCGGGGCCGGTGTAGATCTCCCGCACCTCGCGCCCGGTGGGCAGCATGGTGATCACCACGTCCGCGCCGGCCGCCGCCTGCGCGGCGCCGTCCGCGGCCTCCGCCCCCGCCGCGCGCGCCTTGTCCAGGCACGCCGCGGCCACGTCGAAGCCGATCACCCGGTGCCCGGCCTTGAGCAGGTTGAGCGCCATGGGCAGGCCCATGTTGCCCAGGCCGATGAACGCCACCGTCGCCATCTCCGTCCTCCCCGTCCCGTTCGCCCCGCCCTGATCATTCCGGCCGGGCGGTTTTTGAGACAAGTCCCGCGAGGATTTTCCGTCATTAACGGTCGATCGTCCGGAAAGTGCCCGCCGCCGGCTGGTTTTTCGCAGGTCCACGCCGCCGTCCGCCCGCCCTCCGCAGTGACGCGGCGCTGTAACATTCGAATATCCATACATCATGAAATTCAGTCTACAAATGAATATCCGTTCACCGGTCCAAGGCTCCGCCCCGATTGCTCCGGCCGCGCGGAACACCTCCCCTCTTTTCCCGTTCCGCCGCACGAGCCATGCTGAGACAGAGCCGCAACGGGGGTCCCCTGCGATGAAGGTCGCCGTCGTTCTCAACCAGTCCGCCGGCACCCTGCTGGGCCTTCCGCTCGACGAGGCGGTGCGGACCATCGAATCCGCCTTCCGCCAGACCGGCGCCGAGGTGGAGGTGCACAGCGCCAGGGCGGAGGGCTGCGCCGACGCCATCCGCAACGCCGCGTCATCGGACGCCGGCACCGTGGTGGTCGGCGGCGGCGACGGCACGATCCTCAGCGCCGTCAACGCCGTGATGCCGACCGGCAAGACGCTGGGCGTGCTGCCGCTGGGCACCATGAACCTGCTGGCCCGCGACCTCGGCACCCCGCTGGAGCTGGAGGCGGCCGTGCACGCCGTGGCGCAGGGCAGCGTGCGCCCCATGGACGTGGCCGAGGTGAACGGCGAGGTCTTCCTCAACGCCTCCATCCTCGGCTTCTACCCGCGAGTCGTGCAGGAGCGCGAGGAGCAGCGCCGCCGCCACGGCCTGCGCAAATGGCCGGCCATGGCGCTGGCCCTGGTCAAGGCGGTGCACGACTTTCCGCTGCTCGACGTGCACCTCGACTTCGGCGAGGGGCCGCGGCGCGTGCGCACGCCGGTGCTGGCGGTGTCCAACAACCCCTACGACGAGGGCTGGGGGCCGGTGGTGCGGCGCGCCACGCTCGACTCCGGCACGCTCGGCATCTACGTGGCGCGCCACCGCAGCAAGTGGGGGCTGGTCCGCCTGCTGGCCGGCATGGCGCTGGGAACGTGGCACCAGGACGAGGAATTGGAGACGCTGCAGGCGACCACGCTGACCGTCTACAGCCGGCGCCGGCGGCTGCGCGTCGCCAACGACGGGGAGGTGCGCCGCCTCACCCCGCCGCTCGTCTACCGGATCCGCCCGAAGGCGCTCAACGTGCTCTATCCGCGCACGCCGGAGTCATGAGGACACCCCCTTGAGGACGCTGGCCCACATCTCCGACCTGCATTTCGGCCGCATCGATCCGCGGGTCGTGGAGGGGCTGCTGGCCGACCTGATGGCGCACCGGCCCGACCTGGTGATCATCTCCGGCGACCTGGTGCAGCGGGCCAGGCGCAGCATGTTCCGGGAGGCGCGGGCGTTCCTGGAACGGCTGCCCTTCCCCTATCTGGTGGTGCCGGGCAACCACGACATCCCGGTCTTCAACGTCCTGCGCCGCTTCCTTCTCGACCCGTTCCGCTACTACAAGCGCTACATCAGCCGCGACCTCAGCCCGCTGCACGTCGATTCGGAAATCGCCGTTCTGGGGCTGAACACCGCGCGCTCGGTCATCCTCGACTTCTCGCACGGGCGCATCAACCGCGCCCAGATCGCCCGCATCCGCGAGGTGTTCGACGACCTGCCGCCGCACGTCTTCAAGATCGTCTTCACCCATCATCCGTTCCTGCCGCCGCCCGACGCGCCGTGGACGCGGCTGGTCGACCGACACAAGCTGGCGCTGCCGGCGCTGGAGGCGTGCGGCGTCGACCTGCTGCTGGCCGGCCACCTGCACCGCGCCTATTCCGGCGAACTGGCGACGTTCCACACCAAGGTGGCGCGCTCCATCCTGGTGGCGCAGGCGTCCACCGCCACCTCCACCCGGCTGCGCAACGAGGCCAACGCCTACAACATCATCACGGTGGCCATGCCGGAGCTGACGCTGGAGGTGCGCTCCTGGACCGGCGAGGCGTTCGGGCGCGGCCCCCTCAGCACCTACCGCAAGGACGGGCACCGCTGGGTGTTGGAGGAGCGCGACATCGGCGAGTTTGCGCCGACGGACACGCCGTAGGTTGGGTTGAGCGCCAGCGAAAACCCAACAGCTGCGCACCGAACAGAAAAAGCCCCGCTTGCGCGGGGCTTTTCCGTTCCGGCCGAAGCGGGAGCCGCTTACGACTTCTTCGGCGGCGGGGCCGAATAGACGAACTGGTCGAAGCTGTACTCGGCGACGCGGAACCACAGGTACTCCTCGTCGCGGAACTTGCGCCACGCCTCATAGACCTTCTTGAAGCGCTCGTTGGTCTTCGCCTCTTCCTCGTAGGTGTCGAAGGCCGCCTGATAGCAGGCCTGCATCACGTCGCGCGGGAACGGCTTCAGCTGCGTGCCGGCGCCCACGAGACGCTTCAGCGCGTCCATGTTCTGCACGTCGTACTTGCCGAGCATCGAGGTGTTGGCGTAGGCGCAGGCCTGGTCGAGGATCGACTTGTAGGCCTTCGGCAGCTTCTCGTACTCGCCCTGGTTCACCAGCAGCGACACCTGCGGCCCGCCTTCCCACCAGCCCGGATAGTAGTAGTACTTGGCGACCTTGTTGAAGCCCAGCTTCTCGTCGTCGTACGGGCCGACCCACTCGGCCGCGTCGATGGTGCCCTTCTCCAGCGACGGGTAGATGTCGCCGCCGGCGATCTGCTGCGGCACCACGCCCAGCTTGGAGATGACCTTGCCGGCGTAGCCGCCGATGCGGAACTTCAGGCCCTTCAGGTCGTCGACGGTCTTGATCTCCTTACGGAACCAGCCGCCCATCTGCGTGCCCGTGTTGCCGGCCGGGAACTGCACGATGTTGTAGTTCTTGAACACTTCGCGCATCAGCTCGAGGCCGCCGCCGTGCGTCATCCACGCCATCTGCTGGCGGGCGTTCAGGCCGAACGGCATCGACGCGTCGAAGCCCAGCGTCGCGTCCTTGCCGACGTAGTAGTAGGACACCGTGTGGCCGCACTGCACCGTGCCGTTCTGCACGGCGTCCAGCACCTGCAGGCCCGGGACGATCTCGCCGCCGGCGAAGACGCGGATCTGGAACTTGCCGTCGGTCGCCTCGGAAACCATCTTCGCGACCGTCTCGGCGGCGCCGAAGATGGTGTCCAGGCTCTTCGGGAAGCTGGAAGCGCAACGCCACTGGATTTCCGGCGCGCTCTGCGCGATCGCCGGCGCGGCGATGGTGCTGGCGGCGGCGCCGACACCAGCGGTGGCGAGGAATTGACGACGCTTCATGAAGGAGACTCCCTGGTTGTCGCTTGTCGCGCGAGTTTTATGGCGCCCGGCCGTCACCAGCCCGTGACGGGCTGGCGGCGGGGCGACCGGCAAAGTGCGGATGCAATGGAGGCCGTGGAGCGTGGTGCCACGGACCGTGGTGCGGGCGTCGATTCGACCGGCCCGCACGGAACCCGAAAGGTCACGCCTGTCCTCCCCCGATTTGTCGCCCCGGTTGCGTCGGCGGCGGAAAAGGCCGACCGCGCCCGGCGTCTTTGCAGGACGCAACTATGCCGGAAACGCATGGGTGGTATCAAGCCCAAGCATCCGCTGGTCATACCAAATCGGGAGAATTTCGCGCCGGACCGCTTCCCACGAGAGAGGCCGTCGGTTGGGTTGAGCGCCAGCGAAAACCCAACGCGCCCGGCATCGCGGACACGTTGGGTTTTCGCCTGCGGCTCAACCCAACCTACAATGCGCCCCTCACGAAAACCTGTTGTTCTTCGGGAAGCCGTTGGGCGGCAGGTGGCCGACGCCGGCGCGGCTGGCCAGCCAGTTCCTGATGTTGGTCTCGACGCGCACCCGGTCGCCCAGGTTCCACGACAGGCCGTCGGCCAGCGTGAAGGTCTTCACGTCGGACAGGCTGCCGTCCTTGTACTTCTGCAGCTGCACGCCCTTGCCGCGCGCCAGCACCGGCAGCTCGAACAGCGGGAAGACCAGCAGCTTGCGGTTGTTGCCGATGACGGCGACGTGGTCGCCCTCCACCGGCACGCAGACGCGCGCCGCCTTGCCGTCCTCCAGGTTCAGCACCTGCTTGCCGGCGCGGGTCTGCGCCAGCACCTCGTTCTCCTCCACCTGGAAGCCGCGGCCGTCCTCCGACGCGACGATCAGCTTACGATCCGGCTGGTGCTTGAACAGCTCGACGATGTCGGCGTCGTTGCCCAGGTCGATCATCAGGCGCACCGGCTCGCCGAAGCCGCGGCCGCGCGGCAGCTTGTCGGCGGCCAGCGTGAAGAACTTGCCGTTGCTGCCGAAGACCAGGATCTTGTCGGTGGTCTCGCAGCGCACGGCGAAACGGTGCCGGTCGCCTTCCTTGTACTTCACCTCGGCGATGCCGGCGTCGTCCAGGTGGCCGCGCACCGCGCGGATCCAGCCCTTTTCCGAGCACAGGACGGTCAGCGGCTCGCGCTCCACCATGGCGTCCAGCGGCACCTCGATGGCGGCGGGGGCGTCGGCCACCTCCGTCCGGCGGTCGTCGCCGAATCGCTTGCGGGTGTCGTCCGTCTCCTTGCCGATGCGCTTCCAGCGCAGGGACTCGTCGCCCAGCAGCTCGACCAGCTCCGCCCGCTCGGCCGTCAGCCCGTCGTGCTCCTTGCGGATCTCCATCTCCTCCAGCTTGCGCAGGTTGCGCAGGCGCATGTTGAGGATGGCGTCCGCCTGCACCTCGGTCAGCTCGAAGGCGCGCATCAGCTCCTGCTTGGGCTCGTCCTCCTCGCGGATGATGCGGATCACCTCGTCCAGGTTCAGGTAGGCGATCAGGTAGCCGCCCAGGATCTCCAGCCGGTGGTCGATCTGCCGCAGCCGGTTGTTGGAGCGCCGCACCAGCACCTCGTGCCGGTGGTCGAGGAAGGCGTCCAGCACCTCGAACAGGTTCATCACGCGCGGGACGTTGTCCTTGTCCAGCACGTTCATGTTCATGGCGAAGCGGATTTCCAGGTCGGTGGCCTGGAACAGCGAGGCCATCAGGACCTCGGGATCCACGTTGCGGCTCTTGGGCACCAGCACGAGGCGGATGTCCTCCGCCGATTCGTCGCGCACGTCCTCCAGCAGGATCAGTTTGCGCGCCGTCAGCAGCTCGGCGATCTTCTCGACCAGCCGCGCCTTCTGCACCTGGTAGGGGATCTCGGTGACGACGATCTGCCAGGTGCCCTGCCCCAGCGGCTCCTTGTGCCACCGGGCGCGCAGCCGGAAGGAGCCGCGGCCGGTGCGGTAGGTCTCCACCACGCTGGCGCGCGGTTCGACCAGCACGCCGCCCGTGGGGAAGTCGGGGCCGGACATCAGCGAGACGAGGTCCTCGATGCGCGGTGCGGCCGGGCGCTCCCTGCCGGCGGCCAGCGCCTTCACGGTGTCCTGCTTGTGCTTGAGGACGAGGCGCAGCGCGTTGCAGATCTCGCCCACGTTGTGCGGCGGGATGTTGGTCGCCATGCCGACCGCGATGCCGCTGGAGCCGTTGGCCAGCAGGTTGGGGAAGTTGGCCGGCAGGACCGCCGGCTCCTCCCCGTCGCCGTCGTAGGTGGCGCGGAAGTCGACCGCGTCCTCGTCGATGCCTTCCAGCAGCGCCTTGGCAACCTCGGTCAGGCGCGCCTCGGTGTATCGCATGGCCGCGGCGTTGTCGCCGTCGACGTTGCCGAAGTTGCCCTGGCCGTCGATCAGGCGATAGCGCACCGCGAAGTCCTGCGCCAGCCGGACCAGCGCATCGTACACCGCGGTGTCGCCGTGCGGGTGGTACTTGCCGATCACGTCGCCGACCACGCGCGCCGACTTCTTGGGCGGCGTGTCGGGGTTCAGGCGCAGCTCGTTCATGGCGTAGAGCAGCCGGCGGTGCACCGGCTTCAGCCCGTCGCGCACGTCGGGCAGCGACCGCGCCATGATGGTGGAGAGCGCATAGCTCAGGTAACGCTCGCCAAGCGCCTCGGCGAGCGGCTTGTCCAGGATTTCGGATGCCGGCACGGGTGTCTTCATGGCCGCACCCTAGCCAGATCGCGCGCGAAAATCCAGCGCAACGTGTTCTCTTTATGTTCTCTTTCGGGGCGGCGGAGCGGGTGACAGGCGCAGCGGTCCGTCGTACCATCCCGCCCCTCCCCAACGACCCCGAAGGAGCCCTCCATGGACGCCGCCATTGCCTTCCTCAGCATCCTGGCGGCGCTCGCCGTCGGTGCCGCCAGCCCGGGGCCGAGCTTCGTGGTGGTGGCGCGCACGGCCATCGCCGTGTCGCGGCGCAACGGCGTGGCGGCGGCGCTGGGCATGGGGTTCGGCGGCGTGGTCTTCGCGGCGCTGGCGCTGCTGGGCCTGCACGCGGCGCTGGCGCAGGTCGGCTGGCTCTATCTGGCGCTGAAGCTGGCCGGCGGAGCGTACCTGCTGTACCTCGCCTACCGGCTCTGGCAGGGGGCGGCGCAGCCGATCGTGGTCGCCGAATCCGGGGAGCGCGCGGCGGGCGGCTTTGGCCGCTCCCTGCTGTTCGGTCTGGCGACCCAGCTCAGCAACCCGAAGACCGCCATCGTCTACGGCAGCATCTTCGCGGCATTGCTGCCGGAGCATCCGCCGCTGTGGGTGGTGCTGGCGCTGCCGCCGCTGGTCTTCCTGATCGAGGCTGGGTGGTACACGGTGGTGGCGGTGGCCTTCTCGGCCGACCGCCCGCGCGCCGCGTACCTTCGCTCCAAGACGTGGATCGACCGGCTGGCCGGCGCCGTCATGGGCGCCCTGGGCGCCCGCCTCGTGACCGAGGCGGTGCCGCCGGGTTAGCGCTTCGCCGGCTTGGCGCAGGTCTGTGCGAGGTCGAGGGCGAAGCTGCAGGGCTCGCCCTTGCCGACCACATTGCGGTCCACCGGCCCGGTGCAGCCGGCGTCCTCGTACAAGGCCGTCTCCCCCTGGCACAGCAGGACCGAGGTCAACTGGCCGTCACGGCGCGCCTGAAGGCTGTAGGTCGGCTTGCTGCCGGACAGGAAAGGAAGAAGGCTCTTTTTCGCCGCGAATGGCGCCAGAAGGGACGCTTGGTCGCGTGTGGCGTACTTGATCAGGTCGGCGTCCTCCAGACCGTCCGCGCTACGGTCGTAGCGGACGGTGCCGTGGACCGCCTGGGCGATGTAACGCAGGGAAACGCCAAGAGCGGAAGCGTCCTGGGCAAGCGTCGGGGACGCGATCGCCAGAAGCGCGGCGGCAATAAGAAGAATACGCATCATAAAGCCTCGCAGCGTGAACGGATGGAGCAGGGACTTATACGGGAACCGGGGCCCAGAAGGTGAAGCCACCTTCCATCCGCCCGTTGTCGAGGTCACCGTTGACGAGCTGGCCCACCTTGCTGCGATCGCCGTACACGGCGTTGGCCACCGCCTCCCACCAACGGGCGACGTTGTCGACGCCGGCATCGAAGATCTCGTCATAATCCTTCGGACCCGCCGGGGTCTTCAGATTCTTGATGTATGTGGGATCCACGGTCGCCAGACTTGGGAACACGTATTGCGCCCCGGCGACGACACGGGCGGCGCGCGCCAGCGTGGGATAGGACGAGACGCCGAGCCCCGCGCCGAGGATCGTCGAGTAGCCGCTGTGCCAGCTGGAGATGTCGGGCTTTTTCTGCGCGTAGTTCTTCGGGTAGGTGTCCTGGAACATGCCGTTCCAAACCTCGAAAATCGGCCCCATACCGTCCTGGTCGCACTTCGCGACACCTTGACTAAGGTAACTGGCCGCCGAAAGCTCGCCCAGGTTCATACGTGCGAAGATGTGAACGTCCTGGTGCATCTCGCAAATGCGATGGTCGTTCTCGTTTCCGTAATAGGGCCCAACCTTCTCTTCGACCACCGGGTGCAGCGACAGGTCAAGCGCCACATGAGCCGTGTAGCCGAGCAGCCACGCCAGGGCCTTCAACCGGTCGTCGCCGCTCAGCGCGGCTACCCGCGGGATACCGGCCTTGATCATGTCGGCCGTGTGCCGATAGTGCATCAGATCCGCCCACACCTTGTCGGTGGCGGACTGGGTGTAGGTGAAGTACGGATAATCCGGGCTCACCGCGCCAAGCTCGCAATAGCGCAGATAACGCGTAACGGCCAGCTTGGCGTCGTCCGGCACGGCCAGAGCGTCGAGCCGCGCGTCCCCGATCATCTCATTGACCGCCATAATATGCGCAAATCCACCCGGCACGTTCGTCTCCCATTCGCGTGATGACTGCAAGACGATAGCAACTCCGCCTCACAGCGTCATCAACACTGCGACAATATGCGCCAAATGAACTGCCTTGCGTTCGCATGCATAGGAAGTCGACAGGCCGCGCGAATTCACCCCTGCCGCCCCAGCCGTTCCGCCAGCCGCACGCGGGCCGGCGGCAGCGGCGCGTTCAGCACGTGCCGCTCCAGGAAGAAGGCGGTCAGGTGCAGCCCCTCCGACACCTCCTCCCGGCCGCCGAACCCGCGCCCGATCAGGAAACCCGGCAACGGCAGCAACCGGTCGCGGAACGGCTCGCCCACCGCCGCCGACACGGCGCGCCCGGTGCGCGGGCTGACGAAGGCCAGATAGTCGTTGCTGCCCGTCACCGCGCACCGGTCGAGGTCCAGCCCGAACCCCAGTTCGCCCAGCAGCCCGACTTCCCAGCGCACGTACGCCTCCGGCCAGGCCGGTGCCGTGTCCAGCAGGTCCAGCAGCGCCAGCAGCCCGTCGAACAGCGCCGGGTGCGGCTCGCGCTCGGGCAGCGCCGCCTCCACCAGCGCGCAGGCCGCCGTCAGCGCCGCCAGCCGCAGCGGGTCGTCCAGCAGGCCGGCGGCATAGCCGCGCACCGCCTCCAGCGTGAAGGTGCCCAGGTGTTCGTTCAGGCGCGCGCGCCAGCGGGCGCTGACCAGCGTTCCCGGCTCCAGGTGGCCGCGCTGCCGGCTGGACCGGCCGCCGTGCACGAGGCCGGCGTGCCGCCCGTGCTCGCGCGTCAGCAGCACGGCCAGCGCCGCCGCATCGCCGTGCGGCCGATTCGACAGGACGATCCCCTGGTCGGTCCATTCCATGGCCATGGTCTAGCAACCCGCGCGCGTGCCCGCCATGGGAAAGGAACCCGCGAAACGCCCGCAGGTTCACACGCTCCGCCCGCGACCGAATTGTACCCGCCACGCGACACATCGCTGCACGTACCGGCGTGCAGCGCAGAACAAGGTTGCATTTTCTGCAATTTTAATCAGCAATGGCGGCCCACGGTACCATCCGTGCCGCGACATGAGGGAGTCTTGAGCAGTCCGATCGACCGATACCTGCTGGCCGAGAAAGCCGGGACGGAGGGCGTGTGGGACTGGGACCTGCGCACCGACACCCTGTATTTGTCGCGCCGGTTCAAGGAGTTCCTCGGGCTGCCGCCGGGCGACGGGCTGAACTGCCCGTCCGACTGGCTGGACCGCGTCCACCCCGACGACCTGGACTGGCTGCACGCCTCCTTCGAGGGGCAGATGGTCGGCGTCACCGTGCCCTTCCAAATCGAGCACCGCGTGCGCAGCGGGCCGGGGTGGCGCTGGCTGGCCTGCCGCGGCGTGGCGGTCAGCGACGAGGAGGGGACGCCCATCCGCCTCGTCGGCTCGGTCGCCGACGTCACCGAACGCAAGCTGGCCGAACAGCGCCTGCGCCAGAGCGAGGAGCGCTACGCGCTCGCCGCCGCCGCCAGCAACGACGGCCTGTACGACTGGGACCTGAAGGCGGAGAGCGTCTATTACTCGCCGCGCTGGAAATCGATCCTCGGCTTCGAGGAGCAGGAGATCGGCGACAGCCCCGAGGAGTGGCTGGGCCGCGTCCTTCCCGACGACCTGATCTGGCTGCGCGCGGCACTCGACGCCCAGGCCGACGGCGACGGCAAGCCCTTCCAGATCGAGTACCGCATGCTCGACGCCATGGGCAAGGTGCGCTGGATGGCCTGCCGCGGCATCGCCGTTCTGGACGCCGCCGGCACGCCCATCCGCATCGTCGGCAGCCAGGCCGACGTCACCGACCGCAAGCAGGCCGAACAGCAGCTCCGCCAGAGCGAGGAACGCTATGCGCTGGCCGCGCGCGGCGCCAACGACGGGCTGTGGGACTGGACGCTGGCGGACGGCGCCGTCTTCTACTCGCCGCGCTGGAAGGCCATGCTGGGCCACGCCGAGGACGAGATCGGCACCCGCATCGACGACTGGTTCGACCGCGTCGTCCCCGCCGACCTGCCCGGCCTGCGCACCGCCATCGACCTGCACCTGACCGGCGAGCGCGAGGGCCTGCAGCACGAGTTCCGCATGCGCCACGCCGATGGCGGGGAGCGCTGGTTCCTCGCCCGCGGCCTCGCCGTGCGCGGCCCGGACGGGCGCGCCGTCCGCATGGCCGGCTCGATGACCGACATCACCGCCCGCAAGAAGGCCGAGCAGCAGATCCTGTTCGACGCCATCCACGACGGGATGACCGGGCTTGCCAACCGCACGCTGCTGCTCGACCGCGTCGGGCAGGCGCTGGACCACCGCCGGCGCGCCGGCGGACGGCACTTCGCGGTGCTGCTGCTCGACCTCGACCGGTTCAAGGGCGTCAACGATTCGCTGGGCACGGCCGCCGGCGACGTGGTGCTGAAGACCATCGCCGCCCGGCTGGAGCGCAACCGTCGCATGGGCGACACGCTGGCGCGCCTGTCGGCCGACGAATTCGGCGTGCTGCTGAACGACGTGGACGCCGTGGGCGACGCCATGGACGCCGCCGAACGTCTGGCCCAGGCGGTCGCGCAGCCCATCACGCTGGACGGCCACCAGATGGTGCTGACGGCGTCGCTCGGCATCGCGCTCAGCGTCACCGGCTACGACCGGCCGGAGGACATGCTGCGCGACGCCAGCCTCGCCATGTACCGGGCGAAGTCGGGCGGGCGCAACCGGATCGACGTGTTCGACGGCAACCTGCGCCGGCAGGCCATGGCGCAGATGCGCACGGAGACCGACCTGCGCCGCGCGCTGGAGCAGGGCCACCTGCGCCTGTTCTACCAGCCCATCGTCGAGCTGGCCGACGGCCGCATCGCCGGATTCGAGGCGCTGATGCGCTGGCAGCATCCGGAGCGCGGGCTGGTCTCCCCGGCGGAGTTCATCCCGCTGGCCGAGGAGTGCGGGCTGATCGTGCCCATGGGCCGCTGGGCGCTGCGCGAGGCGGCGCGCCAGGTGGCCGGCTGGCAGCGCCGCTTCCCGCGCGCCACGCCGCTGTCCATGGCCGTCAACGTCTCCTCCCAGCAGTTCCGCGACGACGATCTGCCGGCGCTCGTGCGCGCGGTGCTGGAGGACGCGGCGGTGCCGCCCTCCTCGCTGAAGCTGGAGATCACGGAAAGCCTGCTGATGCAGGACCCGGCCAAGGCGCGGACCCTGCTGATGACCATCCGCGACATGGACGTGCGCCTGTCCATCGACGATTTCGGCACCGGCTACTCGTCGCTGTCCTACCTGCACACCTTCCCGGCCGACACGCTGAAGATCGACAAGAGCTTCGTGCAGGCCATCACCACCGGCGAGGGCAGCGCCGCCATCGTCCAGGTGGTCACCACGCTGGCGGCGATCCTGCGCATGGACGTGGTGGCCGAGGGGATCGAGACGGAAGCCGAGGCCGACTTCCTGCGCGACATCGCCTGCAGGTACGGCCAGGGCTTCTTCTACGCCCGGCCCGCCCCGGCCGACGCCATCGAAGCCCTGCTGGAACGCGAAGCCGCCGAAGCCGCCGCGGCCGGCTGACCGGCCGGACGCGGCCGGAAGGGAACCACCTTGCCCGGATCGCCGCCACGGTGCAGGTCCGTCGCCGGCTCCACCCCGTTCAGCACCCAGGCGTAGGCGGCGGCCAGCAGCGGCCGGTCGCGCCCGTCGGACAGGAACACCCGCACCGATCCCGCCGAATCGCCGTGCCGGACGGCCCGCGACAGCGTGGCCGCGCCGGCCGCGTCGCCGGATATCACCGCGCACCGGGCATGGCCGGCGCGAGCCAGGACGGCGACCAGCGCCTCCACCGCCCCGCCGCCCGGGGCGCCGTCCCGCAGGTCGACGAACAGCCCCTGCGGCCGGCCGGCGCGGGCGAACCGCTCACCGACCTCCCGCAGCGCCGCACGCCATTCCGCCACCTCGGACGGGGCGAGGTCCCGGTGCAAGGCGATGTGGATGCCCCAAGCGTTGCCGGAAACCGTGAAGCCGCTCATGCCCGCCCCCATCCGTGGTGTCACCGACCGCCCGAGGATCGGGGCACCGGCGTCACCCACAACGCTATAAGGGCGAATCCTAACAATCCGTTATCAAAACAATCCTGACATTAAGCTACAAATCCGACATCGGCGCCGGCCCAGCGCCGGCCGAAGCCGCCGGCGCCCTGAAAATTCTGCGAAATGCGCTGGAACTTTCGATTGGGACGGGTCACCAAGACGGGACCGGCCAAGGGAGCCGGTGCAACTCAGGATGATCCGAACCATGCGCCGTGCCATCGCCCTCGCCACATCGCTCCTTCTTGCCGCCGGCGCGGCCATCGCCCCGGTCGGTGGCGTGGCCCTTGCCACCGAGCCCCCGGTGACCGTGGGCGAGGTCTGCATCCAGCAAAACGGCGTCTATCTGGCCAGTGTGCGGACGCAAACCTATGAGCCTGGCACCATGCGTACCGAAACGCCCGAAAGAATCATGGCGATCGGGCAGACTTTCTGCGTGCCGTACAGCCAGACCGACACCGACATGTTTGTGTACGTCAACGTTGTCATGGGGCACAGCAAGAACTGCAAAGTAATCCTGCACGGCCGAAGGGGGGTGCTCAACGTCGTGACGACCGGCACCAGCCTGAACGTGAATCTCGCCTGTCCGTGATGACGAAGCCGCCTCTTCATTGGGGCGGCCCCACCGATGCCGGCGCGCCTGAGCGTTACCCGGTTGTTGCCCGGAAACGCAAAGCGGCCCGAAATCGGGCCGCACAATCCGCCTAAGCCTTTGATGTGTATGGTGGGCGATGAGGGTTTCGAACCCCCGACCCTCTCGGTGTAAACGAGATGCTCTACCGCTGAGCTAATCGCCCGAACCCAGCCCCAGACATGCCGGAAAAACATGCCGGAAAAACGAAACCGGCCGACCTGAGCGTCGGCCGGTTGCAGTCTAGGCCAACTGGCCCAATCAGTTCAACGCGTCCTTCAGGTTCTTGCCGGGCTTGAACTTCGGCTGCTTGGACGCCGGAATGCTGATCTTCTCACCGGTACGCGGGTTGCGCCCCTCGGAGGCAGCGCGCTCGGCAACGGCGAAGGTGCCGAACCCCACGAGGCGCACCTCGTCACCCTTCTTCAGCGAGTCCGCGATGCCCTCGAAAACCGCGTCAACGGCCTTGGTCGCATCAGTCTTGGACAGACCCGCTGCGTCGGCGACATGCGCCACGAGATCATTCTTGTTCACTCAATCCCCCTTCCCGATACGACTAAGAACTAATCAACAAAGCCGCCCCACGACTTTGCAGGCGCAAAGTCTAAACACAGCTTCCGCCACCCGTCAATTGCCGACGGGTGGCGGAGGCCGCGAATCAGGCGGAATTCCGCGCTTTTCAGGCCAAACCCGGCCTAGTGGCGGATCACCTCGCCGGTGCCCTCGCCGTCGCGCGGCTTGGCCGCGGCCTCGACGGGAGCGTCCACCGGCTCGGTCCACTCGATGGGTTCGAGCGCCCGGACCAGCGCGTTGCGCAGCACGTCATCCACAGAATTCACCGGGATGATTTCCAGGCCACGCTTTACGTTGTCCGGAATGTCGGCGAGATCCTTTTCGTTGTCCTTCGGGATCAGCACCTTCTTCAGGCCGCCGCGCAGCGCGGCGAGCAGCTTTTCCTTCAGACCGCCGATCGGCAGCACGCGGCCGCGCAGCGTGATCTCGCCGGTCATCGCCACGTCCTTGCGCACGGGGATGCCGGTCAGCACCGACACGATCGAGGTGATCATGGCGACACCGGCCGACGGGCCGTCCTTCGGGGTGGCGCCCTCCGGCACGTGGACGTGGATGTCCTTCTTCTCGAACAGCGTCGGCTTGATGCCGAAGGCGGTGGCGCGCGACTTGACGTAGCTCTCCGCCGCCTGCACCGACTCCTTCATGACGTCGCCGAGCTTGCCGGTGGTGGTGACACGGCCCTTGCCGGGCAGAGACACCGCCTCGATGGACAGCAGCTCGCCGCCCACTTCGGTCCAGGCCAGGCCGGTGGTGACGCCGACCAGATCCTCCAGCTCCGCCTCGCCGAAGTGGAACCGGCGCACGCCGGCGTACTTGTCGAGATTGCGGCGCGTGATGGACACCTTCTCGGTGCCCTTCATCATGATCTCCTTCACCGCCTTGCGGCAGAGGTTGGCGATCTCGCGCTCCAGGTTGCGCACGCCGGCTTCCCGCGTGTAGTAGCGGATGAGGTCGCGCAACGCGTCGTCGGAGATGGTGAACTCGCCCTTTTTCAGGCCGTTCGCCTTCACCTGCTTTTCGATCAGGTGCCGCTTGGAGATCTCGACCTTCTCGTCCTCGGTGTAGCCGGCGACGCGGATCACCTCCATGCGGTCCAGGAGCGGCTGCGGCAGCCGCAGCGTGTTGGCCGTGCACACGAACATCACATCCGACAGGTCGTAGTCGACCTCCAGGTAGTGGTCGTTGAAGGTGCCGTTCTGTTCCGGATCCAGCACCTCCAGCAGGGCCGACGACGGGTCGCCGCGCCAGTCGGCGCCCAGCTTGTCCACCTCATCAAGGAGGAACAGCGGGTTGGACGACTTGGCCTTCTTCATGCCCTGGATGACCTTGCCGGGCATGGAGCCGATGTAGGTGCGCCGATGGCCGCGGACCTCGGCCTCATCGCGCACGCCGCCCAGCGACATGCGCACGAAGTTGCGGCCCGTGGACTTGGCGATCGACTTGCCCAATGAGGTCTTGCCCACGCCCGGCGGCCCGACCAGGCACAGGATCGGCCCCTTCACCTTGTTCATGCGGTTCTGCACGGCAAGGTATTCCAGGATACGTTCCTTGACCTTCTCCAGGCCGTAGTGGTCGGCGTCGAGGATCTTCTGCGCCAGCTTGATGTCCTTCTTGACCTTGGTGCGCTTTTTCCAGGGAATGGACAGCATCCAGTCCAGGTAGTTGCGGACGACCGTGGCCTCGGCCGACATCGGGCTCATGGAGCGCAGCTTCTTCAGCTCGGCCAGCGCCTTTTCGCGGGCCTCCTTGGTGAAGCGCGTCTTGTTGATCTTTTCTTCCAGCTCGGCCGCCTCGTCGCGGCCGTCCTCGGTCTCGCCGAGTTCCTTCTGGATCGCCTTGAGCTGTTCGTTCAGGTAGTACTCGCGCTGCGTCTTCTCCATCTGCCGCTTGACGCGGTTGCGGATGCGCTTTTCCACCTGCAGCACGCCGATCTCGCCTTCCATGAAGGCGTAGACCCGCTCCAGCCGCTCCGACACGGTGGCGCATTCCAGGAGCTGTTGCTTCTCGGGGATCTTCAGCGCCAGGTGCGACGCGACGGTGTCGGCCAGCTTGCCGGACTCCTCGATCTGGTTGATCGAGACCAGCACCTCCGGCGGGATCTTCTTGTTGAGCTTGATGTACTGCTCGAACTGCGAGACCACCGCGCGCGACAGCGCTTCCAGCTCCTGCTGGTCGCCGACCTTCTCCTCGACGAGGTCGGCGTACGCCTGGAAGAACTCCTCGTTCTCGGCGAATTTCGTGATGGAGGCGCGCTGCCCGCCTTCGACCAGCACCTTGACCGTGCCGTCCGGCAGCTTCAGAAGCTGCAGCACGGTGCCCACGGTACCGACGCTGTAGATGTCCGCCGGAGTCGGGTCGTCCTGCGCGGCGTTCTTCTGGGTGACGAGAAGGATCTGCTTGTCGTCCTTCATCACGTCTTCCAGGGCGCGCACGGACTTCTCGCGGCCCACGAACAGCGGAACGATCATGTGGGGGAACACCACGATGTCGCGCAGCGGCAGGACCGGATAGAGGGCACCACGGGGGATTTCGAACATCGATCAGGGCCTCTTGGTAGGGACGCCGCCAGCCCGGGATGGGCCTGGGGCGACACCGCCTCGGGAATGAGCGCGGTATCTTTGAACGGCACAGGACTAACGTGGCACAGCACCCCTGGCCCTTCAAGGGCGGAACCGCGGAATCCCTACCGCGTTGCAGCGTAGACCGTTAGTCCCAGCCGCGGTTCATCATCCAGTCGACGGCGGCGATGACCGTCTCCGCCTCGTCGCGCAGCGACATCACGACTGGGCCCAGCCGCTCGGCCGGAATGTTGGTGATCTCCAAGGGCATCAACAGCACCACCTGCCCCTCGACAACGAAGGGCGGGCACAGCTTGGAATCGATGTCGCGCGGCAAGACGCTCCGCAGCGTCATCGGAATGACGACCCGGCGGTCGAAGCCTTTGAACAGGGTGGATTGCAGGATCAGAAGAAAAGGGCTGCGCCCCCGCGTGGTTCCCGTGTTTCGGCACACATCGAACTGCGCCACGGCGGCTTAAAGCTCGCAGAATTCGTCGGCCACCGACCCGTAACGCCGGTTCACCTCGTTCCAAGCCTCCATGTCGCGGTCGACGCGTTTCTGGATGGCGGCCTTTTCCTGCGCGCCAGGGGCCGGAATCCCCGTCTGCACCGACGCGGTGCCTGACAACGGCTTGGTCTTCCGCACAGCGCGCATCGTCATTCTCCCATACCCGCCACAAGGGTGATGGCTGAACGCATTGCTGTCAAGGCGACGCCCCAAAAGAGGAAGGGGCGCCGCGGCGCCCCTTCCTCGTCTCGTGCCGGCTTGGCGGACGTCAGGCGCCCGGCGCCTCGCGGCGCTGGTCGGCGTGGACGTAGAGCGGCTTGGCGCGCCCCTCCACCACCTCGCCGTTGACGACGATGCTCTCCACGCCGGCGAGGCCGGGCAGGTCGAACATCGGGTCGAGCAGGATCGATTCCATGATCGAGCGCAGGCCGCGGGCACCCGTCTTGCGCTGGATGGCCTTGTTGGCGATGGTCTTCAGCGCGTCCTCGGAGAAGTCGAGGTGCACGTCCTCCATCTCGAACAGGCGCTGGTACTGCTTGACCAGGGCGTTCTTCGGCTTGGTCAGGATCTCGATCAGCGCCGCCTCGTCCAGGTCGGACAGGGTGGCGACGACCGGAAGGCGGCCGACGAACTCGGGGATCAGGCCGAACTTCAGCAGATCCTCCGGCTCGACCTCGCGCAGGATCTGGCCGGTCGAGCGCTCCTCGGGGCCGCGCACGTCGGCGCCGAAGCCGATGGACGTGCCCTTGCCGCGCTGGGCGATGATCTTCTCCAGGCCGGCGAAGGCGCCGCCGCAGATGAAGAGGATGTTGGTGGTGTCGACCTGCAGGAACTCCTGCTGCGGGTGCTTGCGGCCGCCCTGCGGAGGCACGGAGGCGACGGTGCCCTCCATGATCTTCAGCAGCGCCTGCTGCACGCCCTCGCCCGACACGTCGCGGGTGATCGACGGGTTGTCGGACTTGCGGGAGATCTTGTCGACCTCGTCGATGTAGACGATGCCGCGCTGCGCCCGCTCGACGTTGTAGTCGGCGGCCTGGAGCAGCTTCAGGATGATGTTCTCGACGTCCTCGCCGACGTAGCCGGCCTCGGTCAGCGTCGTGGCGTCGGCCATGGTGAAGGGCACGTCGATGATGCGCGCCAGCGTCTGCGCCAGCAGCGTCTTGCCGCAGCCCGTGGGGCCGATCAGCAGGATGTTCGACTTCGCCAGCTCGACGTCATTGTGCTTGGTGCCGTGCGCCAGCCGCTTGTAGTGGTTGTGCACGGCGACCGAGAGCACGCGCTTGGCATGCTGCTGGCCGATCACGTAGTCGTCAAGCACGGCGTGGATGTCGCGCGGCGTCGGCACCCCGTCCCTGGACTTCACGAGGGTCGTCTTGTTCTCCTCGCGAATGATGTCCATGCACAGCTCGACGCATTCATCGCAGATGAACACGGTCGGACCGGCGATCAGCTTGCGGACCTCGTGCTGGCTCTTGCCACAGAACGAGCAGTAGAGCGTATTCTTCGAATCGCCGCTGCTGGACTTGGTCATCTGTACTCCGTCATGCTCCCGGGGGACCCAATCGAAAGAGGCAATCCCAGCGACGTCCCCCGACGCCGATCCTGAATGCTACGTTGTCGCGGCAGCATGCCGCGACAAGTCCAACGTCGCGCGCCGGATCCCTGCCATTCAACAACAGGGGGACCGGCGCAATCAACATTTTGTTCACGCGGCTATCAGGCCGCGGCGTTCTCGCCCGGAATGGGGCGCCGCTCGACCACCTCGTCGATGAGGCCGAACGCCTTGGCTTCCTCGGGCGACATGAACTTGTCGCGCTCCATGTTCTGCTCGATCACGTCGATCGACTGCCCGGTGTGGCGGGCGTAGATGTCGTTCAGGCGCGCGCGCAGCTTCAGAATCTCCTGCGCCTGGATCTCGATGTCCGCGGCCTGACCCTGCGCACCGCCCGAAGGCTGGTGGATCATGATCCGGCTGTTGGGCAGCGAGAAGCGCTTGCCCGGCGCACCGGCGGCAAGCAGCAGGGAGCCCATGGAGGCGGCCTGCCCGATGCACACCGTCGACACCTGCGGGCGGATGTACTGGATTGTGTCGTAGATCGCGAGACCCGACGAGACGTAGCCGCCCGGCGAGTTGATGTAGAACGCGATGTCCTTGTTCGGGTTTTCCGACTCAAGGAACAGCAGCTGCGCGCAGATCAGGCTGGCGACGGCGTCGTTGACGCCACCGATCAGGAAGATGATCCGCTCCTTCAGCAGGCGGGAATAGATGTCGTACGCGCGCTCGCCCCGGTTGGTCTGTTCGACGACCATCGGGACGAGGGTGTTCATGTGCGGTTGGAAGTCGTGCATGTGACCTTACCCAGCCCCCTGATCCTTTGCGTCTACCCCCGTGCGGGGGCCAACCCACTATATAGGGTGGAAGAAGGCGGCCGTCAGGCCGCCTCACCACATTGGGCGAAAGAAGGCGGCCCTCAGGCCGCCTTCGCCTCTTCCTCGTCCGGATCGCGCATCAGCTCCTCGACGGGCACCGTGCGCTCGCTGACCTTGGCCATCTCGATGATGAAGTCGACGACCTTGTCCTCGAAAATCGGGGCGCGGAGGTTCTCGACGGCCTGCGGGTTGTTCTTGAAGAACTCGAAGACCTGCCGCTCCTGGCCCGGCCAGCGGCGCGCCTCGGCGATCAGGGCGCGGTTCAGCTCGTCCTGGCTGACCTGGATGTTGTTGCGGCGGCCGATCTCCGACAGCAGCAGGCCCAGGCGCACGCGGCGCTCGGCGATGCCGCGGTACTCGGCCTTCAGCTCCTCTTCGGGCTTGTCGGCGTCTTCGCCGGCGTTGCCGTTCTTGATCTCGTCCTGCAGGCGGCGCCAGATCGCCTCGAACTCGATCTCCACCATGCCTTCCGGCACCGGGAAGCTGTGGCCCTCGGCCAGCTTGTCGAGGAGCTGGCGCTTGACGCGCATGCGGCTGACGTCGCCGTAGTCGCGTTTGATCTTGTCGCGCACGGACTCCTTCAGCTTTTCGACGTCGTCGAGGCCGAACTCCTTGGCGAGGTCGTCGTTGACCTCGGCCGGGATGCTCTTGCGGATCTCCTTGACGTCGACCTCGAACACCGCCTCCTTGCCGTTCAGCGTCTCAACCCCGTACTCCTCGGGGAAGGTGACCGTCACGGAACGGTGTTCGCCGGCACTGGCGCCGACCAACTGGTCCTCGAAGCCCGGAATGAAACGGCCGGAGCCGAGTTCCAACGGGAACTCCTTGGCGTCCATGCCCGGCTGGGCGACGCCGTCGACGGTGCCGGCGAAGTCGATGACCACGGTGTCGCCGTTGGCGGCCGGGCGGTCCTCGGTCAGCGGCTCGGTGGTCGAGCGCGACGCGGCGATGCGCTCGATCGCCTTGCCGACCTCGTCCTCGCTCACCTCGACCACGAGCTTCTCAAGCTCGATGGAGGCGAGGTCGCCGGGCTCGACGTCGGGCAGCAGCTCGACGGCCATCTTGTACTCGAGGTCCGAGCCCGGCTCGTACTTCTCGATCTCGATCTTCGGCTGCAGCGCGACGCGCAGGCCGCGCTCGTTCAGCGCCTGGCGCGAGCTGTCGGAGACCGCGGTCTCCAGGACCTCGGCCAGGACGGAGCCGCCGTAGCGCTGCTTGACGACCGCGACCGGCACCTTGCCCGGGCGGAAGCCGGGAAGCTGCACCGTCTGGCGCAGCTCTTCGAGCCGGCCCTGAACCTTCTGATCAATGTCCTGGGCGGAGAGGACGACCTTGAACTCGCGCTTGAGGCCGTCGGTGCTGGTTTCGGTAATCTGCATCGGAGGGGAAGCCTGTCTCGTTGCCCGGTCCGGCGGCGCCCGGGAAGGGGCGGCCCGGAACCGCGTTCTCCAGTCGGTTCAAGGGTTTGCCGTGGTGCGGGCGAAGGGACTCGAACCCCCACGACCGAAGTCACCGGAACCTAAATCCGGCGCGTCTACCAGTTCCGCCACGCCCGCAACGGCAATGGCGGACCCGGGCAGAGGGGTCGCCCCCGCCCGTCCGCCAGCGTGGGGCCTCTATAGCACAACGGATTCCCAGCAAACACACAAAATGGTCTTATGGCCCCACTCACGTGCGCGAGGGGCACGGGCGCGAGGGGCCGACGCCGGCCCTCCGGCCCTCCGGCCCTCACGCCACCCCCTTGGCGAGCGAACGGATGGCCGACGACGCGTTCACCTTCCCCTCCCCCGTGTAGGATTCGTGGTTCGCCTCGATCTCGCCCAGTTTGTATCGGTAGTTGATCATCATCCCGCAGGACTGGGCGATCCCCTTGGGCGAGGTGTCGGCCAGCCAGTTCAGCCGCTCCATCCGCGCCCCGTTGGACAGGTGGAAGTGCGCCACCGGATCGCGTGCCCGCAGTCCCGCCCCGTCGCCCGGCCGCACCTCGGTCAGGTAGGTGGCGCACAGCCGCGTCAGCGGGGCGCGCAGCGCCTTGGCCAAGCTCTCGTGCCGCCACCATGCCTCGCGCCCCAGCGCGGATTCGAGCACCCCGCGGCCGGGAATCGCCGAATCGGCCAAGTCGAGCCATTCGGCGATGCGGTCGCGCTCGGCCGCCGCCAGCAGGCGGTCGCCCTGTTCGCCCAACGCCCGATCCAGCCAGCGGCGGAAACCGGGAATCGGGGACAGCGTCGCGAAGGTCTTCAGGTTGGTGAACTCGCTGGCCAGCCCGTCGACCACCCGCTTGATCAGGAAGTTGCCGAAGCTGATGCCGGCCAGCCCCTTCTGTGCGTTGGAGATGGAATAGAAGATGGCGGTGTCCGCCGCCTTGGGATCGACCAACGGCGCTTCCGGGTCGAGCAGCGTCTGCACGTTGTCGGACATTCCCTGGACCAGCGCCACCTCGACGAAGATCAGCGGCTCGTTGGGCATGCGCGGGTGGAAGAAGGCGAAGCAGCGGCGGTCGGAATCCAGCCGGTCCTTCAGGTCCTGCCAGCCGCGGATCTCGTGCACCGCCTCGTACTTGATCAGCTTCTCCAAGAGCGACGCCGGGCTGTCCCAGGTGATGCGGTGCATCTCCAGGAATCCCACGTCGAACCACGCACGCAGCAGACTCTTCAGGTCGTCCTCCAGCGCCCGCAGCAGCGGCTCCCCGCCGGCCATCTCGATCAGCTCGGCGCGCAGATCGACCAGGAACTTAACGCCTTCCGGCAAGGCATTGAATTGCGTCAGCAAACGCAGGCGCGGCGGCTCCAGCGCGCGGCGCAGCGCGCGTTCGGCGCGGCCGCGCTGCACCGGGTCGGTGGCGGCGCGGAAGGCGTCGACCGCCTCGTCGACCGCCGCCCGGTCGACGTCGAAGTCGCGCGCCAGGATCATCAGGAAGTTGCGCCGGCCCTGCCCATCCAGCGCCAGGTAGGCGCGGCCGAGCTGGGCGGCGCGGGCGCGCGCCGACACCTCGCCACCGCGCGCCTCCAGGCAGGCCTGCATCTGCGCGCGCAACCGCTCGGCGTCCTCGCGCGGCAGGTGCGGGCGCGGGGCCGCGCCCACGGCGGTGCGGGCCGAGGCGGCGATGTCGCGCCAGCGCGCCCGCAGGTTCTCCAGCGCACGGTCGAACAGCCCCGGCGACGGACCGCCCTGCGGCTCCGTCTCGGGCGTGGCGGTGATGGTGCTTTGGCTCTCGCTCATGCGCGGAAGTTTGCCGTCCGCAGCGCTCCTGGGCAAGCGGGAAGGCGGGCCTAGGTCCTCCAGGCAGGCGCGGCGCTGGACGGCTACCCCATCCGGCCGGCCGACGCCCGGCGCGACGGCCTCGGTCGAAGGGCGATGGCGCCGCCTCGCCAAGCGGGTTCAGCCGACCGGATGCGGTCCTATTTCCCTTGTGCAGATTGTCCGAGGAGGCAATTCGCGCGACAGTGGACGCACAAGACGGACGGCGCGACCTTCACCACAACGCGGCACCGGAGCGGCATTTCGCATAGACGTGGTATGATGATCCGGGCGCCCGCTCATACTTCCGGCGGATGCGCCACGGCTTGACCGTAAAGAAGCCATGGGTAATCATCTTGGCGACGGCGCGTTGCCGCCCTCTCCAATACTTCGTGAATGCGCAACAACAATTGCGTCAAATCTGTAACAAACCCGCCCCATGGAGCTGCCATGGCGGCGCCGGACCACTCTTTCCGGGAGGACGCGACATGTTCAAGCAGGACGGGCGAACCATGGTGGATCACCTGTTGGATGATCCGATCGTCGACCTGATCCTCGCCCGCGACGGCCTGACGCGGGCCGACGTCCTGTGCGTCATGGAAACCGCGCGCCGCGCCCGCGTGGCCGAGCTTGCGCTTGAGCCCGCGTTCGACCGCGCCGCCTGACCCCGCCGGAGCGAGGAGACCACCCGTGCCCCTGCAATCCGACCCGGCCGCCTTTTCGATCACCGCCCTGCTCGCCGACCAGGTGACGCTGATCGCCCGCCACGAGGGGGTGTCGCCCGGCGCCGCCGCGCTGATGCTCCGCCAGATCATGGACGGCCACGGCGGGCGCCGGCGCCTGCTGAGCATGTTCGAACGCGAACAGAGCCGCGAGCCAGACCCGGCCGAGGCCGCCAAGATCGCCGTCGTGCGCTCGGAAACCGCCGCATGGCTCGCCGCCATGGAGCAGCGTCCGGCGCGGGCCGCGTCGTAGGTTGGCGCCAAGCGCAGCGCGGCCCAACCCCCGTCTCCATGGCGGGGATTGTTGGGCCGCGCTGCGCTTGGCGCCAACCTACACCTGCCCCTTCAGTCTCCGCAGCACGGCCGGCAGGGCGTCGGGAAGGTCCTCGGCGATCAGCCCCGGCCCGACCTCCGTTGCCGCCGCGCCGTGCAGCCACACCGCGGCGCACGCGGCCTCGAACGCCGGCATGCCCTGCGCCAGCAGGCCCAGCACCAGCCCGGCCAGCACATCCCCCGCCCCGGCCGTGGCGAGGTCGGGCGGCGCGTTCGTGTTGACGGCGGCGCGCCCGTCCGGCGCCGCGACCACCGTGTCCGCCCCCTTCAGCAGCACGACCGCCCCGCAGCGCGCCGCCGCCGCACGCACGCGGCCGATCTTGTCGCCCTGCACGTCCCCCTGCACGTCGAAAATCCGCGCGAATTCCCCGTCGTGCGGCGTCAGCACCCAGCGCCCGTCCAGCCGGTCCAGAAGGTCGGCCGGCGCGTCGGCGAAGGAGGTCAGCGCGTCGGCGTCCAGCACGCCCGTCTTGCCGGCCGCCAGCGCCGCCAGGACGCGCGCCCGCGTGTGCACCCCCACCCCGGCGCCGGGGCCCAGCAGCACCGCGTTCTTGCGCGCGTCGGCCAGCAGCGCGGCGAATCCCGCGTCGTCCTCCACCGGCTCCACGATCACGCTGGGCGACGCGGCGGCGTACACGGCGAAGGCCTCCGGCGGGCAGGCGACGGTGACCAGCCCGGCCCCCGCGCGCAGCGCCGCGCGCGCCGCCAGCCGGCCGGCGCCGGTCATGCGCCCGCCCCCCGCCACCACGGCGTGGCCGCGGGCGTACTTGTGCGCGTCGGCGCGCGGCCAGGGATAACGGCTCAGCCACAGCGCCGGCCCGTTCTCCCACTGCCGCGGCCGGATGTCGTCCAGCACGGCGGGCGGAATGCCGATGTCGGCCACCACCGTCTCGCCGCAGCGCAGCCGCCCCGGCAGCAGCCGGTGCCCCGGCTTCGCCCGGAAGAAGGTGACGGTCAGCGCCGCCTGCGGTGCGGCGCCCAGGATGGCGCCGCTGTCGCCGTGCACGCCGCTCGGCACGTCCACCGCCACGACGGTCCGCCCGGCCATGGCGTCGACCAGCGCGCGCGCCATGCCCTCCAGCGGCCGGGCCAAACCGGCGCCGAACAGCGCGTCCACCACCAGCGGGTCGCCGTCCAGCAGCGCCGGGTCCGGCGCCTCCACCGGCCCGGTCCAGCGTTGCGCCGCCTGGGCCGCGTCGCCGCGCAACGCCGTGTAGGAGCCGAGCAGCGCCAGCCGCACCGGCCACCCGGCCTCTTGCAGCAGCCGCGCCACCACGAACCCGTCGCCGCCGTTGTTGCCCGGCCCGCACAGCACCACGGTGGCCTGCGGCGCCCAGCGCGCCCGGATCTCCCGCGCGATGGCCGCCCCGGCGTTCTCCATCAGCACCGGCCCCGCCACCCCGGCCGCCATGGCCAGCGAATCCGCCCGGTACATCCCGGCGACGCTCAACAGTTCATGCCCGGCGTCCATGGCGCATTCCTTCATCGGGTTTTCAAACACGGATGCACACGGATAGGGACACGGATGCACATGATACAAAAGCCTCTTTTATGAATGCTTCGGTAGTGATGTCATTCCGCAGGGGAATACGTCATGCCCGGGCCCAGTCCCGGGCATCCACGTTCTACGGCTGATCCAAGGTGCGTGGATGGCCGGGACTGGGCCCGGCCATGACGACATCATATGAAAAACGAACGGTGCATTGGCAAAGCGGTCAAACAGGCCTTAAGAACCATCCGTGTGCATCCGTGTGCATCCGTGTCATAATCCGTGTGCATCCGTGTTAGATGAGCAGGTCCCGACGCGACGGCGTCATTGGCCCGCCTGCTTCTCCCGCACCGCGCGGAAGTCCTCAACCATCGCCCGCGCGCCGTTCCGCACGAATCCCACGTCGCCGCCGGCGACGATCAGGCGGGCGCCGCGCTCGACCAGCAGGTCCGTCGGCCGGCCCTTCACCGGGATGGTGCCGTAGGTGCTGCCGCTGGCCAGGATCGCCTGCTCGGCCCGGTCCAGCAGGGCCAGCACCTCCGGGTCGTCGAATCGCCCGATCCGCCCGAAGTCGGCGGACAGGTCGTACGGCCCGACGAACAGCGAATCCACGCCCGGCACCGCGGCGATCTCGGGAATCGCATCCACCGCCGCCACCGTCTCGATCTGGCAGACGACCACCAGCTCGTCGCTGCAGGTGTCGCGGTAGCGTTCGCCGCACAGGCCATAATCGGCCCCGCGCGCCAGGGCGTAGGCGGCCCCGCGCGCGCCGCGCGGCGGGTAGTGGCAGGCGGCCACCGCCGCCCGCGCCTCTTCGGCCGAGTTGACGTTGGGGAACATCAGCCCCTCGACTCCGAGGTCGAGGGCGCGCTTGACGTAGACGGGATCGTTGGCCGGCACGCGCATCAGCGCCGTGGCGCCGGTGCCGGACACGGCCTGCAGCAGGGCCAGCCCGTCGGCCAGCGTGCCGGGTCCGTGTTCATGGTCGATGACGACGAAGTCGAATCCGGCCAGGCCGATGATTTCGGCGGCGACCGGGCTGGCCATGTTGAGCCAGCAGCCGAGCGCCGGCCGTCCGGCGGCCAGCGTGCGCTTCAGGGTGTTTTCGCGGAACATGCGCGTCCTCCCCATCCTTCCCGGATCAGTCCGGTCGAAACGGACTATACGGGTTTCCGCCGGGCGCCGCCGCGTGAAACGCGGCCTATGACGGACACAATATGGAGGGGGGAATGGGGCGATGGATGGGATTCGAACCCACGACCACTCGGACCACAACCGAGGGCTCTACCAACTGAGCTACCACCGCCGCCGTGGGCGGGTTTCTAGGCCAGAGCCCGCCCCCAGGTCAAGCGGAAGATTGGGATGATGCGGCGATTTTTCCAGCCGCCCGTTTTTCCGCCGGAAACACACGGCCGCTTGCGTCGTCTGCACAAATAATGTTCACTTCGCCGCATTGAGCGGCAGCAGGATGCCGCCGGGAGCGGCAGATGCCGCGCGTCCGGTGGTGACGCACCCCGTTCGATCAATCCCAGCGCCGCTGGCACGATCCGTGCTAACCATGCGGCGTCGGCGGTGCGCGGACGGTGCCTGCCGGCGTTGGCACCTCGTAAACGAGAGACCCATGAAGAAGATCGAAGCCATCATCAAGCCGTTCAAGC
>Ga0196970_1000386_pt1 | contig 54540 bp, 50 predicted proteins | sample S1v_513CmetaG_FD_148672 | JGI IMG/M metagenome (GOLD analysis project Ga0196970, IMG submission 148672) | Soil microbial communities from Anza Borrego desert, Southern California, United States - S1+v_5-13C | ecosystem: Environmental > Terrestrial > Soil > Desert | place: USA: California...
TTCCAGATCTAGTACGGCGACCGCCGGGAGGCACAAATGCTCACTCGCAAGCAGCACGAGCTGTTGCTCTTCATCCACGAGCGGCTGGGCCAGGGTGGCGTGTCGCCTTCCTTCGACGAGATGAAGGACGCGCTGGGCCTGAAGTCAAAGTCGGGCATCCACCGCCTGATCACCGGCCTGGAGGAGCGCGGCTTCATCCGCCGCCTGCCGCACCGCGCCCGCGCGCTGGAGGTGGTCAAACTGCCCGAAGGCCTCGAAGCGGCCCGCGGCGGCGCCGGCCGGCCGGCCCGCGCCAAGTTCCAGCCGAACGTCATCAAGGGCGACTTCTCCGGTGCCCTGTCCGGACGCGACGTGTCCGGCCGTGAGGTCCATGCGGCGGCGGAGACGGTGCAGCTTCCCCTCTACGGCCGCATCGCCGCCGGCACGCCGATCGAGGCGTTGCGCGACAACTCCAACACCGTGGACATCCCGGCCAGCATGCTGACGACCGGCGAACACTACGCGCTGGAAGTGGCGGGCGACTCGATGGTCGAGGCCGGCATCCTCGACGGCGACACGGTGGTCATCCAGCGCTGCGAGACGGCTGAGAACGGCACCATCGTGGTGGCCCTGGTCGACGACGGCGAGGTGACGCTGAAGCGCCTGCGCCGCAAGGGCAACACCATCGCGCTGGAGCCCGCCAACGCCGCCTACGAGACACGCATCTTCGGCGCCGACCGCGTGCGCGTGCAGGGCAAGCTGGTGGGGCTTTTCCGCAAATATTGAGCGGGCGCGGCCCGGCGCCGCGCCCTCCCTCACGGCACCGTCCACGGCCGGCTGCCGCGCCATGCCCGCACGCTCTCCACGCGCACGCCGTCCGGTCCCACGCCCGGTCCCAGGTACAGCGCGTGCGCGCCGTCCCGGCGCAGTGTCCAGACGTCGATCACCAGGGGGGCCCGGCAGCGCCGTGCCCCTTCGGTCGTGCTGATCACCACGTCCGCCCCGCCGCAGTCCTCCGTTAACGCCTCCGCCTGCCGGATCACCGCGACCGTCCGCACGCCTGCCCGGTAAACGCACCCCAGCGCATCGCAGGCCAGCCGGCCGTCGACGCTGCGGCCCGCCTTCGGCCAGGGCTCGTCGGCGTCGGCGCGTCCGTCGCGGTGCGCCCACATCCGCGCCGTCAGCTTCGCCGCGTTCGCCGACGACGGGCTGAGCCCGCCGTCCGCCGTGCGCACCGCCACCAGCCGCCCGTCGCCGGAGACCAGCACGTCCGGCCGCTCGGCGAAGACCGGGCTGACCAGGCCCGCCGCGACGCCGGCCAGACCGAACAGCCGCCAGCGCCCGGACCACAGGCACAGCCACAGCCCGCCGCCGGTGACGGCGACCAAGCCCCACAATGGCATCGCCGGCACGATGGCGGTGGCACCGGGCAGGTCGCTGACCGCCTTCGCGGTCCAGATCACGCCGGTTACGCCCCAGCCCATGGCCGTGACCGCCGGCCCTTCCCAGCCCAGCGGCATCAGCAGGTAGACGATCAGACTCCACGGCATGACCCAGAAGGAGGTCAGCGGCACGGCCACCATGTTGGCGAACACACCGTAGAAGGCGATCTGCTGGAAGTGGAACAGCGAGAACGGCGTGGTGGCCAGCGTGGCGACGACGCTGGTCGACGCCAGCCCGCCCAGGTACAGCGCGGCCCGGCCCAGCCATCCCGCACCCGTGTGCCAGCGTACGATGTGCGGGTTCAGCACCTCGTACGCGGCGATCAGCGCCAGCACGGCACCGAACGACATCTGGAAGCTCGGCCCCACCAGCTCGTCCGGTCCCACGAGCAGCGCCACCACCGCGGCGAAGGCGATCAGCCGCACGCTGAGCGCGCTGCGGTCCACAACAATGGCCAGCAGCACCACGCCCGTCATCAGCACCGACCGCAGCGTCGGCACCGGCGCGCCCACCAGCATGGTGTAGGCGACCGCCGCCAGCAGCCCGGCGACGGCGGCGATCTTCTTGATCGGCCAGCGCAGCGCCACCGGTTCCACCAGTGCCAGCAGCGCCCGCACCACGCCGAACACCAGCATGGCCACAACCGTGATGTGCAGCCCGGAGATGGAAAGCAGGTGCGCCAGCCCGCTGTTGCGCATGTCGGCCATCACCTCCTCGCCGATGCCCGTCTGCTGGCCGTTGAGCAAGGCCACGGTGACCGCCGCCGCCGGCTCCGGCAGCACGGCGTGGACGCGCGCGGCGATGGTCTGCCGCAGTCCTTCCAGGAACACGGCGAAGGCCCGCCAGCCGGTCGCCGGCGGCGCCTGCACCACCTCGGGCGCGGTCAGCGCGGTGCCGACGGCGCCGATGCGGTCGAAGAAGGCGTGCCGCTGGAAATCATAGGCATAGGGCTCGGCCGGCGCCGGCGGCGGGTGCAGCAGCGCCTTCGCGCGCACCGTGGCGCCGGCCGGCGGCACCGGCAGCCCGTCGCGCAGCCGCAGGCGCACGCGCGCCGGCGTCTTGCCCGCATCCAGCCGCTCCACGGCCAGATCCGCCAGCACGATGCGGCTGCCCTGCGCCAGCGCCTCGACGCCGACCACCCGCCCGGTGACCGCCACAGGCCCGATTTCCTTACGCAGGACCGGCGCCTCCACCAGCGCCGTGCGCAACTGCGCCGCCGCGAATCCCACCGCCACGCTGAGCAGCGCCAAGGCAACCGCGAGCGCACCCAGCCACCGCCGTCCGACCCACGCGGCCGCCGCGCAAGCCACCGCAGCGACCGCGCCGATCCACCCCGCCGGTTCCATGGGCTGCGCGAAGTAGGCGGCGATGCCCAGGCCGATGCCGGCCGGCACCCACAACGCCCAGCGCTCGCGCTCCGCCAGCAGCCGGTCGGCAAACCACCCCAGCGCGCGGGCGAGCGCGCCCGGCGGCCGCGGCGGCGCCGCGCCTTCCTCGAAACCGTCGCCATCGAAGACGAAGCGCTCGCTCATGCCGCACGATACGCCGAACCGCGTGGTCCTGCACTTTTTCGGACGGTCCACTGCAAGGGGACTCCCCCACCCCCGGCCGTTCTGTGCTACACACCGCACTGCAAAAGTCTGCGACCCTTGAGCTTGGTTTTCCAATGACCGTCGTCACCCGCTTCGCCCCGTCGCCCACCGGCTTCCTGCACATCGGCGGCGCCCGCACCGCGCTGTTCAACTGGCTGTTCGCCAAGCATCACGGCGGCACCTTCCTGCTGCGCATCGAGGACACCGACCGCGCCCGCTCCACGCAGGCCGCCGTCGACGCCATCCTCGATGGGCTGTCGTGGCTGGGCCTGGACTGGGACGGCGACGCCGTGTCGCAGTTCGACCGCAAGGACCGCCACGCCGAGGTCGCCAGGCAGATGCTGGCCGAGGGCAAGGCGTACCATTGCTACGCCAGCCCCGAGGAGTTGGATGAGATGCGGGCCGCGCAGAAAGCCGCCGGGCAGCCGGTGCGCTACGACGGGCGCTGGCGCGACCGCGATCCGTCCGAGGCGCCGGCCGGCGTGCCCCCGGTGATTCGCCTGAAGGCCCCGCAGACCGGCGAGACGGTGCTGAAGGACCACGTGCAGGGCGAGGTGCGGGTGCAGAACCAGCAGCTCGACGACCTGATCCTGCTGCGCGCCGACGGCACGCCCACCTACCTGTTGGCCGTGGTGGTGGACGACCACGACATGGGCGTCACCCACGTGGTGCGCGGCGACGACCACCTGACCAACACCTTCCGCCAGATCCAGATCTACAACGCCATGGGCTGGGACCTGCCGGAGTTCGCGCACATCCCGCTGATCCACGGCCCCGACGGCGCCAAGCTGTCGAAGCGGCACGGGGCGCTGGGCGTCGACGCCTACCGCGACATGGGCTACCTGCCCGAGGCGGTGCGCAACTACCTGCTGCGCCTGGGCTGGGCGCATGGCGACGACGAGATCATCTCGACCGAACAGGCGATCGACTGGTTCAACCTGGAGGGCATCGGCCGCTCGCCGTCGCGCTTCGACTTCGCCAAGCTGGAGAGCCTGAACGCGCACTACCTGCGCCAAGCGGATGATGCCCGCCTCGTCGGCCTCGTGGCGCCGCGGATCGAGACGGAGATGGGCGCCGCACTCACCGACGCGCAGCGCGACCTGCTGCTGCGCGCCATGAACGGGCTGAAGCAGCGCGCGCGCACCCTCGTCGACCTGGCGCAGAGTGCGCGCTTCTACGTGGCCGCCCGGCCGCTCTCCTACGACGACAAGGCCCGCGCCCTGCTGGACGACGCAGGGCGGGCCGTGCTCACCGAACTCGCCGGCGTCTTCGAGCAAGAGCCGGAGTGGACCGCCGCCGCGCTGGAAGCCCGTGTCCGCCGGTTCGCCGAGGACAAGGGCGAAAAGCTCGGCAAGGTTGCCCAACCCCTGCGTGCCGCGCTCAGCGGTTCGACCGTGTCGCCGCCGATCTTCGAGGTCGCCGAGCTGCTCGGCCGGGCCGAGACGCTGGCACGCATGGGTGATGCGTCGAAGGCCGCATCCCGATAACTTCGATGCGTTGCACTATGGCGTTCGCGGAACTATGCTGCGCCGATTCGAAAGGGGCGGGAAGCCCTCAACCGGATAAAATAAAGGACGTGCCGAGATGACCCAGAACGCGTCGAGCGACACCGTCACCCTTATTGATAATCGTACGGGCAAGCAGGTGACCATGCCCGTGCTGCACGGCTCGACCGGGCCGAGCGTGATCGACATCCGCAAGCTGTATGCCGAGACCGGGTGTTTCACGTACGACCCGGGCTACACCTCGACCGGCAGCTGCGAGTCCAAGATCACCTACATCGACGGTGACGAAGGCGTTCTGCTGCACCGCGGCTATGCCATCGACGACCTGGCCGAGCACTCGACCTTCCCCGAGGTCTGCTTCCTCCTCCTGAACGGCCACCTGCCGAACGCCAAGGAGAAGGAGGACTTCGAGAACACCATCCGCCGCCACACGATGGTGCACGAGCAGCTCTCGAAGTTCTACAGCGGCTTCCGCCGCGACGCGCACCCGATGGCGGTGCTGTGCGGCGTGACCGGCGCGCTGTCGGCCTTCTACCACGACTCGATCGACATCGACGATCCGCAGCACCGGATGATCTCGTCGCACCGTCTGGTCGCCAAGATGCCGACGATGGCCGCCATGGCCTACAAGTACGCCGCCGGCCAGCCGTTCATGTACCCGCGCAACGACCTGTCGTACGCGGAGAACTTCCTGTACATGACCTTCGGCACCCCGTGCGAGCCGTACAAGGTCAACCCGATCCTGTCCAAGGCCATGGACAAGATCTTCATCCTGCACGCCGACCACGAGCAGAACGCCTCGACCTCGACCGTCCGCCTGGCCGGCTCGTCGGGTGCGAACCCGTTCGCCTGCATCGCCGCCGGCATCGCCTCGCTGTGGGGCCCGGCGCACGGCGGTGCGAACGAGGCCGTGCTGAAGATGCTGGAGGAGATCGGTTCGGTCGACCGCATTCCGGAAATCGTCCGCCGCGCCAAGGACAAGAACGACAACTTCCGCCTGATGGGCTTCGGTCACCGGGTCTACAAGAACTACGACCCGCGCGCGGCCGTCATGCGCAAGACCTGCCATGAGGTTCTGGGCGAACTGGGCATCAAGAACGACCCGCTCCTCGACATCGCCATGGAGCTGGAGAAGATCGCGCTGGAGGACGATTACTTCGTCCAGAAGAAGCTGTACCCGAACGTCGACTTCTACTCGGGCATCATCCTGAAGGCGATGGGCTTCCCGACCAGCATGTTCACCGTGCTGTTCGCCGTGGCGCGCACCGTGGGCTGGATCAGCCAGTGGAAGGAGATGATCGAGGACCCGCAGCAGAAGATCGGCCGTCCGCGTCAGCTGTACACCGGCGAGACCAAGCGGCCGTTCGTGCCGCTGGCGCAGCGTGGCTAACCGGCCCACAGCACAGTTCGGCAAGGGTGGCTCCGATGGAGCCACCCGACCGCCGACCGCGTACCTCGTTCCGGCCCGCCGGGCGCGGCTTCTGCCCGCGGCCAACGACAACAAGGCGCCGCTCAAGCGCCGGGTGATCCGTCTGGTCGCCTGGGCCGCCATCGCCGGCGCCGTCGCCTTCCTGGTTTTCGGTTGAGCGGATCTTTGTAGGTTGGGTTGAGGCCAAAGCCGAAAACCCAACGCCCTTCGCACCGGAACGACGTTGGGTTTTCGCTGACGCTCAACCCAACCTACGGTCTACGGCGCTGCTTCCAGAATCCCCTTCAAAATCTCGGCGTGGGTGTGCTTTCCCTCGCCCGAGGCGTAGAGCAGCGTGACCGGCCCCTCCTTCAGGCGCCGCCGCAGCTCATCCAGGGCCCCGGCGTTTCCCGCCAGCTCGGCCTTGTAACGCTCCTGGAACTCCAGCCACTTCGCCTCGTCGTGCGTGTACCATTTGCGCAGGTCCGGGCTGGGCGCCACGTCGCGCATCCAGGCGTCGAGGCGCGCATCCTCCTTCCGCAGGCCTCGCGGCCACAGCCGGTCGACCAGGATCCTCTGCCCATCGTCGGGTGCCGGCGGGTCGTAGACCCGCTTCAGCCGCAGCATGGCCCCTCTCCTCAGCCCTGGGTGATCGGGATGTGCGGCGCCTCGGCGGCCACCCGCACCAGCCACGCGTTCACCGCCGGATAGGCGGACAGGTCGAAGCCGCCTTCATGCGCCACGTGCGTGTAGGCGTACAGCGCGATGTCGGCGATGCTCAGCCGCTCACCCACGAAAAACCGGCGCTCCCTGAGGTGCCCTTCCATGACGCCCAGCGCGTCGTAGCCCTGCTTGCGCTTGCCCGGCAACGCCATGGTGCGCTCCGGCGTCATCTCCACCCCGTGGGTGATCCAGTAGCGCGGCGTGGCGACGTTGGGCTCGTGGCTGTACTGCTCGAAGAACATCCATTGCAGAACCTGCGCCCGCTCCAGCCGCCCGTCGGGCAGGTAGGGCGACCCCTCGGCCAGATACCAGATGATGGCGTTGGATTCGGCGAGGAAGGTGCCGTCCTCCAGTTCCAGCGTCGGAATGCGGCCGTTCGGGTTCTTGGCGAGGAACTCCGGCGTGCGCGTTCCGCCATGGTCGATGTCCATCTCGACCCGCTCGAACGGGATGCCCAGCTTGTGCAGCATCAGCCGCACCTTGTAGCCGTTGCCGGAAGACAGGTTGTCGTACAGGCGCAGCATGCGTCGCGGCTCCTCCATATTTTCATCCGGACTCGGATGAAATCACAACTCGGAGGGTCATGCCACGGCAAAGATCGGGCTTCTCAGCAGCCTCGCCCCGCCGAAGTCGTGGGAGAGGCTGCCGAAAGCAACGCTCACTTCCTCTCGATCAGCTCGATCTTGTAGCCGTCAGGGTCCTCGATGAAGGCGATCACGGTGCTGCCGTGCTTCATCGGGCCGGGCTCGCGGGTGATCTTCGCACCCTCGGCGCGCAGCTTGTCGCAGGTGCCGTAGATGTCCGGCACGCCGATGGCGATGTGGCCGTAGCCGGTGCCGATGCTGTACGGCTCCTTCTGGTCCCAGTTGTGGGTCAGTTCGATGACCGCCGTGTCCTTCTCGTCGCCGTAGCCGACGAAGGCCAGCGTGAAGCGGCCGCCCTCATAGTCGTTCTTGCGCAGCAGAGTCATGCCCAGCAGCCGCGTGTAGAAATCCAGCGACTTGTCCAGGTCGAACACGCGCACCATCGTGTGCAGCATCCGGTATTCGCTCATTCTCACCCTCCAGTGTGTGCGGGCTTCGTGCCCTTCTGCTTCCGGCCGATCTCGTCCAGCACCACGCGGGCCGCGCGCTCGCTGGGCGGCTCGCCACCCTGGCCGAGCCAGCGGGCGACCTCGGCCACGCCATCCACCTGCTCGCGCCGTGCCGCCGGGTCGTCCAGCAGGCGCGCCACCGCCGCCGCCAGCTTATCCGGCCGGCAGTCTTCCTGCAGCAGTTCCGGGACCAACATCCGGTCCTGCATGAGGTTCACCAGGCTGACGTACTTCACCCGGATGAACCGCCGGTACAGCGCCACCGTGATCGGGTTGAGCCGGTAGGCCACCACCATCGGCAGCCCGGCCAGCGCCAACTCCAGCGTCACCGTGCCGGACGCCGCCAGCGCCACCTCCGCCGCGGCGAAGGCGTCGTACTTGGCCTCGTCCCCTTCCACGACGATGGTGCGCACCGGCCAGCCGGCCACCTCCGCCGCCACCGTGTCACGCACCGTCGCCACCGTCGGCACCACGGCCACGAGGCTGGGATGATCCGCGCGCAGCCGGTCCAGCGCCGCGCGGAAATCGGGCAGCAGGCGCGTGACCTCGCTGCGGCGGCTGCCGGGCAGCACGGCGACCAGGCGCTCGTGCGGCTTGATGCCGTGCACCGTCCGGAATCGCGCCGCGTCGCCCTTCCCGGCCCCGCCCTCGACCACCGAGTGGCCGACGAACGTGCACGCCAGCCCGGCGCGCTCGAAGTACGGCGGCTCGAAGGGCAGGATGGCCAGCAGGTGGTCGTAGATGGCCGCGTACTTCTGCGCCCGCCCCGGCTTCCACGCCCACACCGTCGGCGCCACGTAATGGATCAGCGGAATTTGGGGCGCCGCCTGCCGCACCCGCCTGGCAACCCGCACCGTGAAGCCCGGCGAGTCGATGCTCACCACCACATCGGGCTGCAGGCGGGCGATCTCGGCCACCGTCTGGTCCATGCGACGCAGCAGGTTGGGGATCTGGGGCAGCAGTTCGAACACGCCGAACAGCGCCAGTTCGGCCTGCGGCACCATGGTGTCCAGCCCCTCGGCCGCCATGCGTTCGCCGCCGATGCCGGCGAAGCGCACGGCGCCGCCGGTCAGCCGCTTGATCGCGGCCATCAGGCGCGCGCCCAGCGCGTCGCCCGACGGCTCGCCGGCGATCAGGAAGACCAGCGGTCCGTTCATTCTTGAACCTCGATGCCGACGACGAACAGGCCGAGGCGGTCGGCCACCGCCCCCACCGCCGCCCGGTCCACGATCAGGCTGCCGCCCGCCTGCACGGCGATCCCCGCCAAACCAGCCGCGGCCGCCTTCTCGACGGTCGTGGTGCCCATGGTCGGCAGGTCGAGGCGGCGGTCCTGCTGCGGCTTCTTCACCTTCACCAGCACCCCGCCACCGCCCGGCCGCCGCAGGCCGGCGCACCGCTCCAGCATGGCGTCGGTGCCCTCGATCGCCTCGACCGCCAGCACGATGCCCTGCTGCACCACGCAGCCCTGGCCGACGTCGAGCGCGCCCAGGCCGCGCGCCACCTCCACCCCGCGCGCGATGTCGCGCAGCGCCGTCTCATCCGGTGTCAGGCGCCCGACCGGCCCGACGGGTGTCAGCAATTCGTCCAGGATCTCGTGCAGGCCGACGACGCGGAACCCCTCGCCTTCCAGCTCGCGCGCGACGGAGCGCAGCAGCCCGTCGTCGCCGAGCGCGCGGGTGCCGACCTTGGCCAGGAACTTGGTGGTGTACCAGTCGGGGAACAGCTCGCTGAAGGACGGCCGGCGCACCGGGCCGGCGAACACGAGGTCGCCCACACCTTCCGCCTTCAGGCGGGCGATGATGCTGCCGGCGGCGCCGAAGCGGCTCCACAGATGCGGGAAGCCGGCGACGGCGGCGGGGTCGGTCTGCCCTTCGAAGGCGACGATGAACACCTCGCGCCCCGTACCGCGCACCGCCGCGGCAAGGCGGGCCGGCAGGTCGCCGCCGCCCGCCAGGATGCCGACCTTAGGCGCCATTCTCCATGCGCGGCTGGAGGAGCGGGCGCGACGACTTGCCGCGGATGAAGTCGAGGATCTGGGCGACCAGCGTCTGCCCCTCGTACTCGCGGCTGACTTCCTCCAGGCGGCTGGCGAAGGTGTCGCCGGCCGACGCGAACAGCATCTTGTAGGCGGCGCGCAGGCCGCGCACATCGTCCTTCGTGAAGCCGCGCCGCTCCAACCCCACGAGGTTGAGCCCGGCCAGCTTGGCCCGCTCGCCCATCACCAGGCCGTAGGGGATGACGTCGTTCTCAACGCCCGACATGCCGCCGATCATGGCGTGCGGGCCGATGCGCACGAACTGGTGCACCGCCGACAGGCCGCCCAGGATGGCGTAGTCGCCCACCGTCACATGGCCGCCCAGCGTGGCGTTGTTGGCGAGGATCACGTGGTCGCCAACGATGCAGTCGTGCGCGACGTGCGATCCCACCATGAACAGGCCGTGGTCGCCAACCTTCGTCACCATCCCGCCGCCCTCGGTGCCGGGGTTCATGGTGACGTTCTCGCGGATGCGGTTGTGCCGGCCGATGATCAGCTCGGACGGCTCGCCCTTGAACTTCAGGTCCTGCGGCGGATGGCCCAGCGAGGCGAACGGGTACACCACCGTGCCCTCGCCGACCTTCGTGCGGCCTTCGACCACGACGTGCGAGGTCAGGCGGACGTTGTCGCCAAGCTCGACGTCGGGGCCGACCACGCAGAACGGGCCGATGACGACGCCGGCGCCGAGCTTGGCCGCGGGATCGACGACGGAACTGGGATGGATCGAGACGGTCATTTCTCGTCCAGGATCATGGCGGAGAAGATGGCTTCCGAGCACAGCGTGTCGCCGACCTTGGCCTCGCCCTTGAACTTCCAGACGTTGCCGCGGCTACGCACCTTGGTCACGTGGATGTGCAGGGTGTCGCCCGGCATCACCGGCTTGCGGAAGCGCGCCTCGTCCACGGTCATGAAATAGACCAGCTTGCCCTCCGCCTCGGTGCCCAGCGTGGCGACCACCAGCACGGCGGCGGTCTGCGCCATGGCCTCGATCATCATGACGCCCGGCATCACCGGCCGCGAAGGGAAGTGCCCGGCGAAGAACGGTTCGTTGATCGTCACGTTCTTGACGCCGACCGCGCTCTCGCCCAGGTTCACGTCGACCACGCGGTCGATCATGAGCATGGGGTAGCGATGCGGGATCATCTGCATGACCCGCATGATGTCGATGTCGGCCACCTTCTTGTTTTCCGCCGTCACATCCATCGTCCGACCATCCGCTGTGCGCGCCTGTCCGCGTGCGCGCAAGGAGAATACAACGCCCCCACCGCGGGAGACGAGGCACGTTGTGCCCCATTTCCCGCAGCCGATCAATCGCTATGCCGAAGGGCGCCCGGAAGGGCGCCCGCTCTTACTGCTTGGGGATCGACACGGCGACGGTGGGCAGCTTCTTGTTCAGCCGCTCGAGCACGACGTCGGTCACGTCGAGCTGCGTGTCGACCAGCACCACCTGATGCCGGGCGAGCACGAGGTTGGCGCTCTGCGCCCGCGCCACGTCGGCGATGATCTCCACCATGTTCTTCTGAACCTGGCCCATCGCCTCGTTCAGCGCGGTGTCGAGCGCCCGCTTGCGGTTCTGCACCGTGCGCTGCACGTCGGCGACCTGCTTCTCGAAGTCGCGGCGCTTGTTGGCGAACGCGTCCGGCGACAGCACGGTCTGCTGCTTGCGCAGTTCCGCCTCGCCGTTGCGCAGCTTGTCCTCCAGCGCGGAGATTTCCTTCTGGTAGGTGTCGCGCTGCGACTCGACCGCCGTCTGGATGCCCTTCGACGCCGTCGAGTCCTGCAGGATCTTCTGCACGTCGACGACGACGATGATCGGCGCCTTGGCGGTGGCACCGGGGCCGGGCGGCTGCTGCGCCGGCGCCTGGGGCGCCGGCTGGGCCTGCTGGGCGATCGCCGAAAGCGGGATGAGTGCGCTGGTGGCGAGCGCGGCGGCGCCCACGAGCGCCCGGATGGTGGAGAGCTGCATGATTTTAGAACCTGGTTCCAAAGCTGAAGCGGAAGATTTCCTTGCGGTCGTAGCCTTCCTTGAGGATCGGCAGCGCCAGATCCACGCGGATGGGGCCGAAGGGCGACCGCCAGGAAACGCCGGTGCCGACCGACATGCGGATCGACTCCTCGTCGGGCACGAACGGGTCGTTCTTGATGGTGCTGTTGCCCAGCACGCCGACGTCGGAGAAGGCGTGGGCCTTCAGCCCGAACTCCTCCGGCAGGCCGAGCGGGAAGGTCATCTCGACCGACGCGCGGCCATAGCGGCGCCCGCCCAGCGCGTCGCTGGTGCGGATGTCGCGCGGACCGACGCCCGCGGTGCGGAAGCCGCGCAGCGTGTCGCCGCCCAGGAAGAAGCGGTCGGCCAGATAGATCGGCTTGCCGAGGCCGACGAGGTAGCCGACTTCCGCCGTGGTGCTCAGCACCCACTCGTCGCCGCTGGTCAGCGGCAGGTAGTAGCCGCCGCCAAGGCGCGTGCGGATGAAGCGCGAGCTGCCGCCCAGGCCGGCCACGTCGGTCACGAGGCGCACGTAATAGCCGTCCGTCGGGGTGAGGCGGCTGTTGCGGCGGTCGTAGATCAGCTCCTGGCCGATGATCGAGTTAACGTGCGCGCCCTTCTCCTGCTTGATGTAGATGGAGGCGGAGTCCGGCACGCGGTCGATGCTGGTGCTTTGCAGCTGGTAATAGACGCGCTGGCGCAGGTTTTCCGACAGCGGGAAGCCGAGGCGCAGCGAGAAGCCGTTGTTCTTCTCGTCGTACGACGCCTCGTCCTGGTAGTTGCGGGTGATCCGGTAGAGGTCGAAGCCCGCCGACAGGTCGCGGTCGAGGAAGTACGGCTCGGTGAAGCTGATGTCGTACTCCTGCCGGCGCTGCGCGATGGTCGCGCCGAAGCGGAGATCCTGGCCGCGGCCGAGCAGGTTGCGCTCGCGGATCGAGAAGTCGCCCAACGGACCGTCGGAGGTCGAGAAACCGGCGCCCAGCGCGATTTCACCGGTCGACTGTTCCGTCACCTCGACGTTGACCACCGAGCGGTCGGGCGCCGAGCCCTCCTGCGTGGTGACCTGCACGCGCTCGAAGAAGCCCAGGTCCTTCACCCGCTGCTCCGAGCGGCGCAGCTTGGAGGTGTTGAACGGGTCGCCTTCGGCCAGCAGCAGCTCGCGCCGGATGACCTTGTCCAGCGTGCGGACGTTGCCGTTGACGTCGATGCGCTCGACGAAGACGCGCGGCCCCTCGGCGATCTCGTAGGTGATGTCGATGATGCGCTTCTCGCGGTCGCGGTTGATGCGCGGGCGCACGTCGACGAAGGCGTACTGAAGGTCGCCGACCGCGTTGGTCAGCTTGGTGATGGTGTCCTCGACCTCCTGCGCGTTGTACCACTCGCCCTCGCGGGTGAGCAGGACGCCGCGCAGCGCCTGCGGGTCGAGCGCCTTCAGGTTGCTGTTGATGTCGATCTTGCCGAACTTGTAGCGCTCGCCCTCGTCCACCGTGAAGGTGATGACGAAGTCGTTGCGGTCCGGCGTCAGCTCCGCCACAGCCGAGACGACGCGGAAGTCGGCGTAGCCCTCGCGCAGGTAGAAGCGGCGCAGCAGTTCGCGGTCGTAGGTCAGGCGATCGGGATCGTAGTTGTCGTCCGACGTCAGGAAGCGCCACCAGGCGCTTTCCTTCGTCATGACCGTCTCGCGCAGCGTCCCGTCGCTGAATTCCTGGTTGCCGATGAAGTTGATGCCGCGCACGCCGGTGCGCACGCCCTCGTTGATCTCGAAGACGAGGTCGACGCGGTTCTGGTCGAGCTGGATGATCTTCGGCTCCACCGTCGCGGCGAAGCGGCCCTGGCGGCGGTAGATCTCGATCAGGCGCTGCACGTCGTTCTGCACGCGGGTGCGCGTGTAGACGACTCGCGGCCGCAGCTGGATCTCCTTCTCCAGCTGGTCGTCCTCGATGCGCTTGTTCCCCTCGAAGGCGATGCGGTTGATGATCGGGTTTTCCTTCACCGCGACCACCAGCGCGTCGCCCTCGCGGCGGATCTGCACGTCGGCGAACAGGCCGGTGGCGTACAGCGCCTTCAGCGACTCGTCGATGCGGTCGGGGTTGAAGGGTTCGCCCGGCTGCACCGCAAGGTACGAGCGGACCGTGGAGGGTTCGATGCGCTGGGAGCCTTCGACGCGGATATCCCGGACGGTCCCGCCCGAGAAGACTTGCGCCACCTGCGTCCGATCCACCACCAGCGGAGCCCCGGCCGATTGGGCCATGGCCATAGATACCGTTGTCATGGCGCAGCCAGCCATCAGGCTGAGCGCCAGAACCCTCGACGACACCCGCAAAGCACGCCCCCTGGCTCTGAATCGATTTAGGAGATTAGTCCTCGAAAGAAATCGACCACGCGGAGCTGAACAAGGTCGTTCCACGTGGCGAAGACCATGAGGCTTAATACCAGAGCCAGTCCGATGCGGAAACCGTATTCTTGCGCGCGCGGGCCGAGCGGCCGGCCCCGCAACGCCTCAATGCCGTAGAAAAGCAGATGCCCACCGTCCAGCAGCGGGATGGGGAACAGGTTGATCAACCCCAGATTGACCGACAGAAAGGCCATGAACCAGACCATGGTGTAGAAGCCGGTCTGGGCGACCTCGCCGGACATCTGGGCGATGCGCAACGGCCCACCCAGTTCCTCGGTCCCGCGCGACCCCTCGATCATCTGGCCGAGTGCCGTGAAGGTACCGCCGACCATGCCAAACACCTCGCGGCCGGCCTGCCATGCGGCCGAAAGCGGGTCGTGGCGGCGATTCTCGGTGCCGCTGCGGGTGATGCCCAGCAGGCCGATGCGGTGCACGTTGCCGAATCGGTCGGTGACTTCCGACGCATCGGGCACGGCGGTCAGCGTCAGCGCCTTGCCGTCGCGCTGCACCTCGAAGGCGAGCGGCCGGCCAGGGTTCATGCTGACGACCTGACGGATCTCCTCAAACCGCTGGATGCCGGCGCCGTCGATGGAAACGATCTCATCGCCGGGCTTCAGCCCGGCGCGCTCCGCCGCACTGCCCGGCTGGATGCCGCCGACGTCGGGGGGCGTGAACGACTGCCCGGCGGTCGCGAACAGAATGGTGAGCGCCACCAGCGCGAAGGCGAAGTTGGCAAGCGGTCCGGCGGCCACCACGGCGGCGCGCTGTCCCAGGCGCTTATGGTGGAAGGAGACGGCCTTCTCCGACTCGGTCATCTGCGGCAGTGCGGCGCCCGGCGTGCTTGCCGGGTCCGCGTCGCCGAACATCTTCACGTAGCCGCCGAGCGGGATGGCGCTGAACTTCCAGCGCGTGCCGGCGCGGTCGAAGAAGCCGAACAACTCCGGCCCGAAGCCGATCGAGAACACCTCGACCCGCACGCCGTTGCGGCGCGCGATGAAGTAATGTCCGAACTCGTGGACGAACACGAGCACCGAGAGAACCACCAGGAACGCCAGCACCGACGTTCCAAAACCGCCCAGGAAGTCCATCAACCCTTTTGCCTTCGATGCGCCGTCCGCGCCCCGCACGACCAGGGAACGGCGGCTGCGTGATGTCAGGCGGCGAGGCGCATCACCAGCGCGTCCGCGCACCGGCGCGCCTCGGCGTCGACCGCCCGCACCTCCCCCAGATCGTGGAGGGGCTGGTGCGGCAGCGCCGCCAACGTCTTCTCGACGACCTTCTCGATGTCGAGAAAGCCGATTCGGCGCTCCAGGAACGCCTGCACGGCCACCTCATTGGCGGCACTGAGAATAGTAGGTGCGCCCCCGCCGCTTTGCAAGGCCGCCCGGGCCAGCCGCAGGGCGGGAAATCGTTCGGGATCAGGGGCTTCGAAGGTCAGTGTGGCGGCCTTCACGAGGTCCAGCCGCTCGGCCGGCGTCTCGATCCGGTCCGGCCACGCCAGCGCATAGGCGATCGGCGTGCGCATGTCCGGCGTGCCGAGTTGCGCCAGGACGGAGCCGTCCACGTATTCGACCAGCGAGTGCACGACCGACTGCGGGTGGACCAGCACGTCGATGCGCTCCTCGGCGATCCCAAACAGGAAATGCGCCTCGATCAGTTCCAGGCCCTTGTTCATCATGGTGGCGCTGTCGACGGAGATCTTGGCGCCCATGTCCCAGGTCGGGTGCGCCACCGCCTGCTCCGGCGTCGCCGCCGCCATGAAGGCGCGGTCCTTCGTGCGGAACGGCCCACCGCTGGCGGTGAGCACCAGCCGGCGCACGCGTTGCGGATGGGCGAAATCGAAGCACTGGTAGATGGCGCTGTGCTCGCTGTCGACGGGCAGAAGCGCGGCACCGTGCGCCTTCACCTCCTCCATCATCAGCGATCCGGCGCAGACCAGCACCTCCTTGTTGGCGAAGGCCACGCAAGCGCCGCGGCGCACGGCGGCCAGCGTCGGCTCCAGCCCGGCGGCGCCGACAATGGCGGCCATCACCACCTCGGAGGGCCGCTGCGCCGCGTCGACCACGGCCTGCGGCCCGGCGGCGGCGGTGACCCCGGTGCCAGCCAGCGCGTCCTTGAGTTCAGCGTAGCCGGCGGGGTCGGCAACCACGGCCACGCGCGCCTTCAGCGCGCGGGCCTGTTCGGCCAGCAGGCGGACGTTGCGGTTGGCGGTCAGCGCCTCCACCGCGAAGGCCTCCGGCGCGCGGGCGACGATGTCGACCGTCTGCGTGCCGACCGACCCGGTCGAGCCCAGGATCGTCACCCGCCGGGGCGTTTCGCCCGTCACCACCATGCCAGCCTCGCACCCGCGGTCGCATGAAACACAGCCAGCACCGGGGCCGCGACCAACAGCCCGTCGATGCGGTCGAGCAGCCCCCCGTGACCGGGGATCAGAGTGCCGCTGTCCTTGACGTCGAAACGCCGTTTCACCCAGGATTCGAACAGGTCGCCAATCTGGCTGACCACCGCCAGCAGCCCGGCCACACCCAGTGCCAGCGCGGGAACGGCGGCGCCGTCCGCCATGGCGACGCCCCAGCCGAACAGCGCGGCGGCGATGGCGCCGCCGATCAGCCCGGCCCAGGTCTTCTTCGGGCTTATGCGCGGCGCCAGCTTCGGCCCGCCGATGGAGCGGCCGGCGGCGTAAGCCCCGATGTCCGTCGCCCACACGGCGAGCAGCGCGAACAGGAACAGCCCCAGCCCGGCCGACGGATCCTCGCGCAGCCAGCCCAGCCCGATCACCCCGGCGGCCACATAGGGCACGCCGAGGCCGGTCAGCCCGCGCTCCGCCTTGTCGGCGAAGAAGCCCACCAGCGGCCAGAACGCCACCGCCACGCCGAAGGCGAAGAGCGGCCCCGTGAAGACATACGCAGCAAGCACGGCAGCGGTCCCGGCGTAGGACGCCACCAGTGGCCGCGCCGCGCGGTCGCCGGCCACCATCAGCACCCACTCGCGCACGGCGAGCACCGCCCCCACCACCAGAAGCAGGCGGAACACCCAGCCGCCGATCCACACCGCGGCCAGCACCAGCGGTCCCAGCACCAGGGCCGAGAGAAACCGGATCTTGAGGTCGCTGGCCCTAGCGGCTGCCGGCGGTGGTGGCACCGAACCGGCGCTCCCGGCGGTGGAACTCTTCAATGGCGGCCTCCAGGTCGCGCTTGGTGAAGTCTGGCCACAGCGTGTCGACGAAGACCAGCTCCGAATAGGCCGACTGCCACAGCAGGAAGTTGCTCAGGCGCTGCTCGCCGCTGGTGCGGACGATGACGTCCGGATCCGGGATGTCGGCCGTGTACAGCCGCGCCGTAACCGCCGCCTCATCGATGGCCGCGGGGTCGAGCCGGCCGGCCTTCACCTCCTCGGCGAGGCGGCGGGCGGCCGTGGCGATCTCCTGGCGCGAGCCGTAGCTCAGCGCCACCACCAGCGTCAGCGCCTTGTTGTCGGCGGTCATCCCCTCCGCCTGGTCGATCAGGCGGACGATGTCATCGGCGAGGCGGGTGCGGTCCCCCATCACCCGCAGGCACACGCCGGCCTTGTGAAGCTCGGCGATCTCACTGCGCAGGTAGAAGCGCAGCAGGCCCATCAGGTCGGAGACTTCCTCCTCGGGCCGGCGCCAGTTCTCCGAGGAGAAGCTGAAGATGGTCAGGTAACCGACGCCCAGCTCACGCGCGGCCTCGACGGTGCGGCGCACCGCCTCCACGCCCTTCTTGTGGCCGGCGGTGCGCGGCAGCCCGCGCGCCTTCGCCCAACGACCGTTCCCGTCCATGATGATGGCCACATGGACGGGCGGTTCCGCCGGGCGGCTCTGCTCAGCGTCGCGCATGCTGGTCCGCTCCTAGACCTGCATGATGTCCTTTTCTTTGCTGGCCAAGGCATCGTCGATCAGCTTTATGTGCTGGTCGGTCATGCCCTGCACCTTGTCCTGCCAGGTTTTGTGCTCGTCCTGGGTGATGTCGCCGTTCTTTTCCGCCTTCTTCAGCATGTCCATGCCGTCGCGGCGCACGTTGCGCACCGCCACGCGGGCCTGCTCGGCGTATTTGTGGGCAACCTTGACCAGTTCCTGCCGGCGCTCCTGGTTAAGGTCGGGGATCGGCACACGGATCGTCTGCCCCTCGGTCTGCGGATTCAGGCCCAGGCCGCCGTCGCGGATCGCCTTCTCCACCGCCTTGACCATGCCGCGGTCCCACACCTGCACCGAGATCATGCGCGGCTCGGGCACGCTGACCGTGGCGACTTCCTTCAGGTGCATCCGGCTGCCGTACGCCTCGACCTGCACCGGTTCGAGGAGACTGGCCGACGCGCGGCCGGTCCGCAGGCCGCTCAGTTCCTTCTTGAAGGCCTCAAGCGCACCGTCCATGCGGCGCTTGATGTCGGACACATCGGGTTCGGCCACGGTTCACTCCCTTTCTTCGGTAATGATGGTGAACTTGCCACGTCCGGCCATCACCTCGGCGAACGCCCCGGCGGTGTGGATCGAGAAGACCAGTATGGGGATATGGCTCTCGCGCGCCAAGGAAATTGCCGAAGCGTCCATGACCTGCAGGTCGCGCGACAGCACGTCCAGGTAGGTCAGGCGCTCGTAGCGCTTGGCATCGGGGATCTTCTTGGGGTCGGCGGTGTACACCCCGTCCACCTGCGTGCCCTTGAGCAGCGCGTCGCACCCCATTTCCGAAGCGCGCAGCGCCGCGGCGGTGTCGGTGGTGAAGAACGGGTTGCCGGTGCCGGCGGCGAAGATCACCACGCGGCCCTTTTCCATGTGCCGGATGGCGCGGCGGCGGATGTAGGGCTCGCACACCGTCGACATCGGGATGGCCGACTGCACGCGCGTGTTCACGTCCATGCGCTCCAGCGCGGACTGCATGGACAGCGCGTTCATGATGGTGGCGAGCATGCCGATGTAGTCGGCGCTGGCGCGCTCCATTCCCGACGCCGCACCCTTGACGCCGCGGAAGATATTGCCGCCGCCGATCACCAGACAGACCTGGACGCCCAGCGCCACCACCGCCTTCACCTCGCTGGCGACGCGGTTGACGACCTCGGGGTCGAGGCCGTAGTCGCGCTGGCCCATCAGGGCCTCGCCCGACACCTTCAGCAGAACGCGCTTGTAACGCACGCCCACGGCGGATGCCGGCGCGCCGGAGGTTTCAGCCATGGATCGCTCCCCGTTGGTGGTCGCGGTTGGTGGCCGCGGTTTTGGCGTTGGGCGGATGCCGATTGCTGGCCCGAACATAGGCGTTTTGCCGTCGGCTGTCCCCCTGTCCAAGCGTCATGCCTGCACGGGCAGGCATGACGGTGGACGGCGGTTGGGCCGTTCGGCGGATCGGCCGATGGACATCGGCCGATCGCGATCGGAATGGTCCGGTCAGCCCTGCGACTGGCCGGCGGCCGCGGCGACTTCGGCCGCGAAGTCGCTCTCGGCCTTCTCGATGCCCTCGCCCAGCGCGTAGCGGACGAAGCCGGCGACCTTGATCGGCGCGCCCAGCTCCTTGGCGACCTTCTCGACGACCGCGCGGACCTTGCTCTCGCCGTCGATCACGTAGGTCTGCTCAAGCAGGCAGACTTCCTCGTAGTACTTGCGCAGCCGGCCTTCGACCATCTTCTCGATGATGCTCTCCGGCTTGCCCGAGGCGCGGGCCTGCTCGGCCAGAACGCTCTTCTCGCGCTCCAGCGCCGACACGTCGACGTCGGCCACGTCCAGCGCGTCCGGACGGGCGGCGGCCACATGCATGGCGATCTGCTTGCCCAGTTCGGTCAGCTTGGCGGCATCGCCGGTCGACTCGAGCGCCACCAGCACGCCGATCTTGCCGAGGCCCGGCGCGATGGCGGTGTGGATGTAGCTGGCGACGACGCCGGCCGGAACCTGCAGCTTGGTGGCGCGGCGCAGGTTCATGTTCTCGCCGACGGTGGCGATCAGGCTGGTCAGCTTGTCCTGCACGGTGTGCGAGGCGCCCGGGTAGGCGGCGGCCTTCAGCCCCTCGACGTCACCGGTGGTCAGCGCGATCTCGGCGGCCTTGGCGGCGAAGCCCTGGAACTTGTCGTTGCGCGCGACGAAGTCGGTCTCGGCGTTCACCTCGACGACGGCGCCGGCGGTGCCGGACGTCGCCACGGCCACGAGGCCCTCGGCGGCGACGCGGCCGGACTTCTTCGCGGCGGCGGCGAGGCCCTTCTTGCGCAGCCAGTCGACGGCGCCCTCAATGTCACCGTTGGTCTCGGCCAGCGCCTTCTTGCAATCCATCATGCCGGCGCCAGTCTTGTCGCGCAGCTCCTTGACGAGCGAGGCGGTAATCTCGGCCATGGGTCAGCCCTCTTTCTTCCGAAAACAGTTCCAAACGAATCGATTCAACCCTTGAAAACGCAAAACCGTCGGGCTCCGCGTGGGCGCCAGGGGCGCGCCCGCGCGGCGCGGGAGACGAACTCGGCTTCCGAAACCGGAGTCGCACGGAATGCCGTGACGCGGGGTCACGGCATTCCGCGATCCGGTTCTGGTCCGCGGCCCGACGGTGCGGGCCCGAATCAGGCCTGCGCGCCGGCGGCCTCGGCCTCGGCCTGCTCCTCGGGGAGCGACTCGGCCGGAGACTCTTCCTGGGCGCCCACGTCGATGCCGGCGGCGACCATCTCGGCCTGCAGACCGTCGAGCACCGCGCCGGAGACCAGCTCGCAGTAGGTGTCGATGGCGCGCAGCGCGTCGTCGTTGCCGGGGATCGGGAAGGCGACGCCGTCCGGATCCGAGTTGCTGTCGATCACCGCGACCACCGGGATGCCCAGCTTGTTGGCTTCCTTGACGGCGATCGACTCCTTGTTGGTGTCGATGATGAAGAGGATGTCGGGCAGACCGCCCATCTCCTTGATGCCGCCCAGCGCCCGCTCGAGCTTGTCGCGCTCGCGGGTGAGCATCAGGATTTCCTTCTTGGTCAGGCCCGAGGTGTCGCCGGCCAGACGCTCTTCCATCTCACGCAGGCGCTTGATCGACTGCGAGATGGTCTTCCAGTTCGTCAGCATGCCACCGAGCCAGCGGTGGTTGACGAAGTACTGGCCGCAGCGCTTCGAGGACTCGGCGACTTTCTCCTGCGCCTGGCGCTTGGTGCCGACGAAGAGAACGCGGCCACCGCCGGCGACGACGTCGCGCACCGCCTGCATGGCGCGGTGCAGCATCGGCACCGTCTGCTCCAGGTCGATGATGTGCACGCCGTTGCGGACGCCGAACAGGTACGGCGCCATCTTGGGGTTCCAGCGGCGGGTGTGGTGGCCGAAGTGGACGCCGGCTTCCAGCAGCTGGCGCATGGTGAACGAAGGCATGGTCATGGAAAAAGTACCCTTTTCCGGTTGCTCCGCCGCGGGCATTGTTCGGATCGACGAACACCGGATCGGGCCGTTGGCATGCGCCGACGGTCCGCCAGCCCGCGTGAGGTTTTGACGACGGCGCTTACATAGCCCGGCGGGTCGGGTTTGGCAACAGCCATGGTGAGGGAATCCGCCTTGCCCGCCATCCCGCCAAGGTCACGGCAACCCGCCCTCACGGCGATTGCGCGCCGAAGGGGAACCTGATAGCTGAATTGGTTAACCCGATCGGCCGGACCGTGGCCGGGCGGGACGCCAAGAGGCCTTCCGTCCCAGCCCGCCGCCAGGACTTCCTGCATGTTCCGAACAGAGACAATCCGCCCGGCCGCCCTCCTCGGCGCTGCCGTGCGCAGCCGCCTGCTCGCCCCGCTGTTCGCGCTGTTGCTGCTGGCGGTGGCGACGCCGATCTTCCTGGACCAGATCCCGCCGCTGGCGGACTACGTCAACCATCTCGCGCGCATGCACGTCATCGCCGGGATCGACCATGACCCCAAGCTGGCGGAACTGTACGAGATCCGGTGGGCGGTCATCCCCAACCTGGTGATGGACATGGTGGTGCCGGTGCTCAACCGGTACGTCGACGTCTACGTGGCCGGGCAACTGTTCATCTTCGTCACGGTCCTGCTGATGGTCAGCGGACCGATGGCGATCCACCGCGCGCTGCACGGCACGATCACGCCGTGGCCGCTGGTCGCCTTCCCCTTCGTCTACAACGGCATCTTCCTGGTCGGCCTGATGAACTACCTGTTCGGGCTGGGCATGGCGATGTGGGGCGTGGCGGCGTGGATCGCACTGCGCGGGCGTCCGGCGGCGCTGCGGGGCGCGGTGTCGGCGGCCTTCGTCCTGGCGCTGTTCGCCTGCCACCTGTTCGCCGTCGGCCTGTACGGGCTGGCGCTGCTGGGGCTGGAGGCGTGGCTGCTGACGCATCCCGGGGCGCTGCGCGACACCCGGCGGCTGGCGGCCGACGCGCTGGCGTTCGGCCTGCCCTTCCTGCCGGTGCTGCCGCTGATGCTGTCCAGCCCGACCCTCGGCCTGTCGCACGAGAACATCTGGGAATCGTCGGGCAAGATCGACGGCGTCTACGCCATCATCCAGACCTACGCCGACGCGTTCGACATGCTGGTCGGCGGCGTGGCCGTGGGCCTCACCGTGTGGGCGGCGCAGCGGCGCCTGTTGTGGATGCACCCGGCGGGCTGGGCGGTGCTGGTGGTGGGCACGGCGGTGTTCCTGGCCATGCCGCGCATGCTGTTCGGCTCGTGGATGGCCGACACGCGTTTGCCGGTGGCGATCTTCTTCGTGATGATCGGTTTCCTGCGCTTCGACCCGCGCGATCGCGTCACCCGCTATGCCTTCTTCGCCGTCGTCCTGGGCCTCTCGCTGGTGCGCACCGTGGAAGTCGCGGCGAACTGGCGGACGCTGCAGAGCGTCAACCACGACTTCCGCGAGTCGGTGCACTTCATCCAGCCGGGCAGCACCGTCCTGGTGGCGCACGCCGACCACCCGTCGGGCAGCGAGGTGACCAACGCCGCGCTCAGCCACGCCCCCTGCATCGCGCTGATCGAGCGCTCGGCCCTGGTGTCCACGGCGTTCAGCGTGCCGGGCAAGCAGATCCTGTCGGTGCGCCCGAGTTACAGCGAGCTGGTCGACCGCAACGACGGCGATCCGCCGACGGTCAGCCAACTCCTCGCCACGGCCGACGGCCCGGTGCCGGGGCACGAGCGTTTCTGGGACGGCTGGCCGGCGCGTTACGACTACGTCTACGTCCTCTACACCGACGGCGAGCCGAACCCGGACCCGGACCATCTCGCTCTGCTCTATGAAGGGCCGCGCTTCCAGCTCTATAAGGTGGTCCGTCCCGTGGATACCGAGTGAGCCACCGTGCCGATCATGCGCTTTCCCATCGCCTTCTGCGCTGCCGCCGCCATGACGCTGCTCGGCGCGTGCGCCGACGAACACGTCATCGACCGTGAGGAGGTCATGGGCGAGTGGCGCGGCCCCATCACCGGTGTACAGCTCTCCGACGCGGGCATTCTCCCTGGGGCGCCCCCCAACACGCTGGCCATCCGCTTCACCTCGACCGAGGCGATCATCAACGGCGAGCCCATCAAGGTGAGTTACACCGGCGTCAACAACGGCTTCATGGTCAGGCCGGCGGGATCGCAGCGGGTGTTCACCCTGCTCGTGCGCGACCACAACCGCATGAAGGTGACCTTCGCCGGGATGAACCGCCCCACGGCGGTGGAGGTGGAGATGACCCGCGCCGGCAAATGATCCGGCGCGATTGACCGGAACGGCGGGCGCCCTCATCTGACAGGCAGTCGCCCGCCGAAGGCGGCACCCCATCGGAGGACGCCGCGCCATGCCCGCTCCGTTCCGCACCCTTGCCGCCGTCGCCCTGCTCGCCGGCCTGTTCGCGTTCCCGTCGAATGCCGCGGACGTGCGCGTCTACGACCTGCCGACCGGTTCCCAGCCGCACGACGTGGCCCCGGCCCCCGACGGCACCGTGTGGTACACGGCGCAGCGCCAGGGCGCCCTGGGCATCCTCGACCCCGCCACCGGACAGGCGCGGCACGTGCCGCTGGGCCAGGGTTCGGCCCCGCACGGGGTGATCGCCGGGCCGGACGGGGCCGCCTGGATCACCGACAGCGGCCTCAACGCCATCGTCCGCTGGGATCCGAAGAGCGGCAGGATCGACACGTGGCGCCTGCCGGAAAGCACCGGCTACGCCAACCTCAACACCGCCGCCTTCGACGGCACGGGCACGCTGTGGTTCACCGGCCAGAACGGCATCTACGGCCGGCTGGAACCCAGGTCCGGCGCGCTGGAGGTGTTCCGGGCGCCCAAGGGCCGCGGTCCCTACGGCATCACGGCGACGCCGGACAGCACCGTCTACTACGCCTCGCTGGCCGGCAGCCACATCGCCCGCATCGACGGCGCGTCCGGCAAGGCCACGGTGATCGAGCCGCCGACCGCCGGCCAGGGCGCCCGGCGCGTCTGGTCCGACAGCAAGGGCAACGTCTGGATCAGCGAGTGGAACAGCGGACAGCTCACCCGCTACACGCCCGCCGGCAACGCCTGGAAGAGCTGGAAGCTGCCCGGCGACACGCCGCGCGCCTACGCCGTCTATGTGGACGACCGTGACGCCGTGTGGGTCAGCGACTTCGGCGCCAACGCGACCCTGCGCTTCGACCCGGCCAACGAGAGCTTCACCGCCTTCCCCGGTTCCAAGCCCGGCGCCAACGTCCGCCAGATCCTCGGCCGCCCCGGCGAGGTCTGGCTGCCCGAATCCGGCGCCGACCGGCTGATGGTGGTGCGCACGGTGCCGGCCGGCTGACCGCGCAAAGAGCCGGGCCGCGACACCACGGCTCCTTGTGTGCCGAATATTGCTTTATGACCATCGCCCACGGAGAAAGTTCCGGGGGACGGTGATCATGAGCACAGGGTCCATTCTGTTTTCCTTCCTGCTGTGGGCCGCGGCGCCCCAATCCGGCGCCGAGCCGGCGCTGCTGGCCCGCGCCGTCCTGAACGGCGCCGGCGTCGCCTGCCCGACGGTGCAGCAGAACGGCGGCAGCGCGCCCATGACGGCGCGCGTCAATCCTAACGCCACGCACTTCCCGGTCACCGTCTGTGAGGCGGTGGTGGTGCCGGGTGCGGCGGTCACGCTGGCGACGGCGACCGGCGGCGCCACGCTGCCGCCCGCCAGCAAGGCGCCGCAGACGCTGGCCGTGCTGGGCGACACCGGCTGCCGCGACAATCCCACCAAGCAGCCGTGCACGGACAAGGCGTGGCCCTATCAGGCCATCGCCGGCAAGGCGGCGGCGGCCAACCCCGACCTGATCATCCACGTCGGCGACTACAACTACCGCGGCACGCCGTCCAAGACCGTCATCAACGGCCAGAAGCAGACGCTCTACAACGGCTGCCAGCTCCCGTCGTACCAAAGCCAGAACGTGGCGGGCAGCGAGACGCCGGACGGCTGGGCGGCGTGGCTGGCCGACTTCTTCACGCCCAGCGAGCCGGCGCTGACCGCCGCCCCGTGGGTGCTGCTGCGCGGCAATCACGAGCTGTGCGCCAAGGCCGGTCCCGGCTGGTTCTACTTCCTCGATCCCGCCAGCGCGCTGGTCGACAAGGGCTATGTGCAGAACACCTGCACCGCCTCCTACCAGGACACGCTGGACGCGTCGCCGCCCTACGCGCTCGCCTTCGACACGCTGCGCCTCGTGGTGATGGACACGGCGGCCGCCTGCGACGACGCCGCCGACCCGGTCGGCACGCCCGGCTACAGCGCGCAGATGAAGGCCGTGCAGGCGCTGGCCGGCAGCGGCCCGGCGTGGCTGCTGACGCACCGCCCGGTGTGGGGCGTCACCAAGGTGCCCGACGCCGACGGTAAGAACGGCGAGATCCTGAACCCCACCCTGCAGGCGGCGCTGGCCAACGCGGGCGGCACGCTGCCGGCCAACGTCGAACTCATCCTGTCCGGCCACATCCACCGCTTCGAGTCCGTTGCCTTCGCCGGCAAGACCGGGCGCCCGCCACAGCTGGTCATCGGCGACAGCGGCGTCCAGCTGTCGGGCAGCGGCAAGCCCGCGACCGCCAAGGTGACGATCGGCGGCGCCACCGCCCACATCACGCAGGAGACGAAGAATTTCGGCTACATGATCGCCAAGCTGGGCAAGGGCGGAAGCTGGTCCGGCACCGTCTACGACCCGCGCGGCGACAAGAAGCACGCCATCGCGTCCTGCGCGGCGCCCTTCGACAAGGCCAAGGACTTCTGCAGCCTGGGTGATTGACGCCCGGCGTTGGGTTTTGCGGCTTGCGCCTCAACCCAACCTACGAGGCCAACCTACGACGGTCCCGTGGGTTGGCCCCGTAGGTTGGGTTGAGCGCCAGCGAAAACCCAACGCTCCGTCCTACAACTCCGCCACTTCCACCACGCCCGGCACGGTCTTCAGCGCCGCGCGGCTCTGGGCGGTGATCGTGTAGGCGCCGGGGAGCTGGATCTCGACCTCCTTCAGCGGCTCCACCTCCACCAGCACGTGGATGCGGCCCTTGCCGCGGGTGAGGCGGTCGAGCATGCCGCGGATGCCCGCCAGCGGCTTGTCGTCGCGCACCACCACGCGCAGGCCGTCGGACACGGCGGCCACCGCCTCCTCCAGCGGCTTCACCTCCTGGCAGGTCAGGCGGATCTCCTCGCCGTTCAGCTGCGCGTCGACGGTCAGCAGCACCGGCCGGCCGGGCTCCAGCAGATCGCGGTTGCCGGACAGCACCTCGGAGAACACCGTCACCTCATAGCCGCCGGTGGCGTCCGACAGCTCGACGAAGGCGAAGCGGTTGCCGGACTTGGCGGTCTTCTCCTTCTTCGACACCACGATGCCGGCCATCTTGTAGCGGGTGGAGCCCCCCCGCCCCATCGCCTGCGCCAGCTCGGCCGACCGCACCACCTTCATGCGCGACAGCGGCTGCGAGAAGGCGTCCAGCGGGTGGGCGGACAGGTAGAAGCCGATCGACTGGAACTCGTGCTTCAGCTTCTCCAGCGGCTCCCATTCCGCCACCTTGGGCAGGTCGGGTTCCTTCAGGCCGCCGCCGGCCCCGCCGAACAGGTTGCCGATGCCGCTCTCGCGCTCCGCCGCCTCCGCCTGGGCGTAGCGGATCAGCGTCTCCAGGGCGGCGTGCACCTGCGCGCGGTTGGGGTTCAGCCCGTCGAACGCGCCGGCGCAGGTCAGGTTCTCCAGCTGGCGCTTGTTGATGGTCTTCAGGTCCAGGCGGCGGGCGAAGTCGAACAGGCTCTTGTACGGGCCGTTCTTCTCGCGCTCCTCCACCACCGCCTTCATGGCGGGCAGGCCCACGCCCTTCACCGCCGCCAGCGCGTAGCGCACGGCCTTGCCCCCGTCGGGCAGCCGCTCCACCGAGAACACGGCGGTGGACTTATTGATGTCGGGGGTCAGCAGCTTGATGCGCAGCCGCCCCAGCTCCTGCCGGAAAACGTTCAGCTTGTCGGTGTTGCCGAGGTCGAGCGTCATCGACGCCGCCAGGAACTCCACCGGGTGGTTCGCCTTCAGGTAGGCCGTGTGGTAGGCGACCAGCGCGTAGGCGGCCGCGTGCGACTTGTTGAAGCCGTAACCGGCGAACTTGGCCACCTGATCGAAGATCATGCTGGCCTGTTCGCCGTCCACCCCGTTCTTCTGCGCGCCGTCGACGAACTTGGCGCGCTCCTTGTCCATCTCCTCCTTGATCTTCTTGCCCATGGCGCGGCGCAGAAGATCGGCGCCGCCCAGCGAATAGCCGGCCAGCACCTGGGCGATCTGCATCACCTGCTCCTGGTAGATCATGATCCCGAAGGTCTCCTTCAGGATCGGCTCCAGGGCCGGGTTCATGTAGTCGGGCGGTTCCTCGCCGTTCTTGACCTTGATGTACTTGGGGATGTTGTCCATCGGGCCGGGCCGGTACAGCGACACGAGCGCGATGATGTCCTCCAGCCGGTTCGGCTTCAGGCGGCGCAACACGTCGCGCATGCCCGAACTTTCCAGCTGGAACACGCCGGTCGATTCCGCCCGCCCCAGGATCTCGTAGCTCTTCTCGTCGTCCAGCGGGACGGTGGTCAGGTCCGGGCTTTCCGGGATCAGGTCCACCGCCGTCTTCAGCACGGTCAGCGTCTTCAGGCCCAGGAAGTCGAACTTCACCAGACCGGCCTGCTCCACGTACTTCATGTTGAACTGCGTGACCGGCATGTCCGAGCGCGGGTCTCGGTACAGCGGCACCAGCTCGTCCAGCGGGCGGTCGCCGATCACCACGCCGGCCGCGTGGGTGGAGGCATGGCGGTACAGCCCCTCCAGCTTCAGCGCCATGTTGATCAGGCGCGCCACCGTCTCGTCGCCGTCGCGGGCCTGGCGCAGCAGCTCCTCGCTGTCCAGCGCCTGCTGCAGCGTCACCGGGTTGGCCGGGTTGTTGGGCACCAGCTTGCAGATCTTGTCGACCTGGCCATAGGGCATCTGCAGCACACGCCCTACGTCGCGCAGCACGGCGCGCGCCTGCAGCTTACCGAAGGTGATGATCTGCGCCACGCGGTCGTAGCCGTACTTCTTCTGCACGTAGCGGATCACCTCTTCGCGGCGGTCCTGGCAGAAGTCGACGTCGAAGTCGGGCATCGACACGCGTTCGGGGTTCAGGAAGCGCTCGAACAGCAGGCCGAAGCGCAGCGGGTCGAGGTCGGTGATGGTCAGCGCCCAGGCGACGACCGAGCCGGCACCCGAACCGCGGCCCGGCCCCACCGGAATGCCGTGGTTCTTCGCCCATTTGATGAAGTCCGACACGATCAGGAAGTAGCCGGGGAACTTCATCTTCACGATGACGTCCAGCTCGAACTCCAGGCGCTCGAAATACGTCTTGCGCGTCTCCGCCCGCTGTTCCGGCGTCATGTCCGGCGTGTAGACGACCTTCTCCAGCCGCATGTCCAGGCCCTCGCGGGACTGGGCGCGCAGCTCCTCCGCCTCGTCGCGGTCGCCCTCGCAGGGGAACGGCGGCAGGATGGGCTTGATCGGCTTCAGCAGGAACGAGCAGCGCTTTGCGATGGTCACCGTGTTGTCCACCGCCTCCGGCAGGTCGGCGAACAGCAGCCGCATCTCCTCCGCCGACTTGAAGCGGTGGTCGGGCGTCAGGCGGCGGCGGTCGTCCTGGCTGACGTAGGCGCCCTCGGCGATGCACAGCAGCGCGTCGTGCGCCTCGTACATGTCGGCGGTGGCGAAGTAGCAGTCATTGGTGGCGACCAGCGGCAGGTCGTGCGCGTAGGCCAGATCGATCAGCGCCGGCTCGATGGCGTCCTCGACGGCGGCGAAGTGGCCGCCGTGGCGCTGCAGCTCCACGTACAGGCGGCCGGGGAACAGGCCCTTCAGCCGCTCCAGCACCTCGACCGCCAGATCCTTCTGCCCCTCGCCCAGCAGCCGCCCGACCGTGCCCTGCGGCCCGCCGGTCAGCGCGATCAGCCCCTCCGAATGCCCCTCCAGCGCGTCCAGCGGCACCTGCGGACCGGCCATGGGGTCCGACTCGATGAAGGCCTTGGAGACCAGCTTCATCAGGTTCCGGTAGCCCTGGTCGGTCTGGCAGAGCAGAACGAGCTGGTCGGGCTGGTTGCTGCCCTTCCCCGCCACGCCGCCCGGCTTGGTGGGGGCCGGGCCGATGCGGGTGATGCCCAGCACGGTGCCGATGATCGGCTGCACGCCGGTGTCCGCCGCCGCCAGCGCGAATTCCAGCGCGCCGAACAGGTTGCCGGTGTCGGTCACCGCCACGGCGGGCATGTGCTGCTTGTGGCAGAGCTTCACCAGCTCCTTCGTCTTGATGGCGCCTTCCGACAGCGAATAGGCGGAGTGCACCCGGAGATGGATGAAGTCGGCGTTGGGCATCGATCGTTCGGTGGTTCCGGTCCTGCCGTGTGGCAGCGCTCTAGTCGTGGCGCATCCCGCGGCCCCGTTCAAGGCCCGCGTACGGGGTGCCTTCCGCGGGGAAAGGCAAGTGGGGCGCGTTGCCGCGCCCGTCACAAGGATGTTTCGCCTTTGTGTTGCAATCGTGTAATAAGCAAGGGTCCGTCGGCACGATGTTTCCGAAAGGCGCCCCATGCGACGTTCGAGCCACACTCTGTTCGCCGCCCTGCTGGCCGGCGCCCTGCTGGCCGGCTGCCAGACCACCGCCCCGCAATCCACCACGGCGGCGACGCCCAAGGCGCACAGCGACGGTCCGTCGCGCGTGGTGGCCGAAAAGCGCGGCTGGACGGTCGAGCTGGTCACCACCGGCGACCGCGAGCGCGCCTATTGCCTGGCGCAACGCAAGGCCGCCGCACCGGGGCTGGTGTTCGTCGCCGCCGTGCGCGACTCCGGCTTCCGCCTCACCGGCCTGCCGCCGCGCGGCGAGGCGGACTCGGCCAAGCCCCTGACCGCGCTGTTCGACGACGGGGAGCGCGTGCCCTTCCAGGCGCGTCCGCTGGACGAGCGCGCGCTGATGGTAGCCTTCCCCACCGCCGACTATGAGGACGCCCTCTTCCCCTTCGCCCGCAGCCGCAAGGTGGAGTTCCACGACGGCGCCAGCCCCGGCGCCGGCCCGGTGGCCGCCTTCAACCTGTCCGGCTCCTCCTGGGCGATCAACGCGGCCGACGAGTGCCGCCGGATGCACACCGGCTCTTGAGCCCGTGTACGAAGGGCCTTGCTCCCTCGGCAATTCGGTCTAAAACTGCGCGTATTCGCCGAAAACCCACCCGGAGAGCGCGCACGCATGGAGGACCGCACCGACCGCGCCGCGCTGCTCGCCGCCCTGGCGGGGCTGGGGCTGCCGCATGCCTCCGTGCCGGAACCGGCGCCGCTGCTCGTCCTGGACGACGCGCCGCCGCGCCCCATGCCCAAGACCTTCGGTCCCGTCGTCCCCCTTGAGGCCGTCGTCGAGGAGCGCCAGCGCGAGCTGTTCGCCCGCACGCAGGAACTGAACGAGGCGCTCGACGCCCTGAAGCGCAACCAGGCGAAGCTGGTGGAGGCGGAAAAGCAGGCCTCGCTGGCCGGCCTCGTCGCCGGCATGGCGCATGAGCTGAACACGCCCATCGGCACCGCGCTCACCGCCGCCTCGGCGCTGGGCGACGCCGCCGCGCGGGTGACGGAGCAGGTGGAACGGCAGGCCCTGCGCCGCTCCGACCTCATGCAGTTCCTCAAGCTGGTGGGCGACGTGACGCCGCTCATCCTCGGCAGCCTGCACCGCTCGGTCGGGCTGATCGACAGCTTCAAGCGCCTCGCCGTCGGCGGTGCGGGGGAGGAGCGGCGCCGCTTCGACCTGCGCCGCCGGGTGGAGCAGTCGCTGGTCGGCTTCGCGCCCAAGGCCCGGCGCGACGGCCACCGCCTCACCTCCGCCTGCCCCGACGGCATCGACATGGACGGCTACCCCGACCTGCTGGGGCAGGTGTTGAGCGCGCTGGTGCAGAACGCGCTGGTGCACGGGCTGTCGCCGGACCGGCCCGGTTCGGTCGCCATCCTGGCGCGCGAGGACGGCGACACGGTGGAACTGCGCTGCGTCGACGACGGCCGCGGCATCGATGCCGACCACCTCGACCGCATCTTCGACCCGTTCTTCACCACCGGGCGTGGCAAGGGGGCAGCCGGCCTCGGCCTCAACGTGGTGCACAACGCGGTCACCCGCGTGCTGGGCGGCACCGTGCGGGTGGACAGCGAGCCGGGCCTGGGCACCACGGTCAGCCTGCGCCTGCCCCGGCGCGCACCCAGCCCCGACGATAACGCATTGCTCGCCGACGGGGCCGGCGCATAGGCTCTACGCCCATGCGCCCGCTGCACATCCTCCTCGCCGTCTGCGTCGCCGCCGTCTGGGGCTTCAACTTCGTCGCCATCAAGGTGGGGCTGCGGGACTTCCCGCCGCTGCTGTTCACGGCGCTGCGCTTCGCCCTGGCGGCGGTGCCGCTGCTGGTGTTCGGCGTGCGCGCCGGGCCGCCGGTGGCGTGGCGCTTCGTGCTGGGCATCGGGCTGGTGCTCGGCGCCTTGCAGTTCGCGCTGATGTTCGGCGGCGTCTACGTCGGCATGCCGGCGGGCCTGACCTCGCTGGTGGCGCAAAGCCAGGCCTTCTTCACGCTGCTGTTCGCCGCCGTCTTCCTGGGCGACCGGCCGGGCTTGCGGCCGCTGGCCGGCATGGCGGTAGCCTTCGCCGGCATCGCCGCGATCGCGCTCGACATGCCGGCCGGCGGGTCCCGCCTGGGCCTTGTCATGGTGATCGGCGCCGCCATCGCCTGGGGGGCCGGCAACATCATCCTGAAGCGGGCCAACGCGCCCGACCTGTTCCGCCTTATGCTGTGGGTCAGCCTCGTTCCGCCCCTGCCGCTGCTGGCGCTGTCCCTGATGGTCGAGGGGCCGGAGCGGATGGGGGCGGCGCTGACCGGGCTGACGTGGCCGGGCGTGGTGTCGCTGCTCTACATCGCGGGGGCGGCGACGCTGTTCGGCTTCGCCAGCTGGGGCTTCCTGATGCGCCACTACCCGGCCAGCCTCGTGGCGCCCTTCTCGCTGCTGGTGCCGATCTTCGGCATGAGTTCGGGTGCCCTCTTCCTGGGCGAGGACTTCGGCCCGCTGAAGCTGGCAGGCGCCGCACTGGTGTTCGCGGGGCTGGCGGTGACGGTGCTGAAGCTGCCGGTGCGCAAGCCGGCGCCGGCGGAGTGAGGGGCTTCGACGTTGGGTTTTCGCTGCGCTCAACCCAACCTACGACGGAACCGTAGGTTGGGTTGAGGCGACAGCCGCAAAACCCAACGTCACGCACTCACGCCAGGTTCTGCTTCAAAAACTCCACCGTGCGCTGCCACGCCAGCTTGGCGGCGGCCTCGTTGTAGCGCTCGGCCGAGGTGTCGTTGTTGAAGGCGTGGTTGACGCCCTCGTACATGTGCAGCGTGTACTTGGCGCCGGCCTTCTTCAGCGCCTCCTCGTACGCCGGCACGCCGCCGTTCACGCCCTGGTCGAGGCTGGCGTAGTGCAGCAGCAGCGGCGTCCTGATCGCGCTGGTCACCAGCGCCGGATCGGGCGAGCGGCCGTAGTAGACCACCCCGGCCTTCAGGTCCGTCGCCTTCAGCGCCAATTGGTTGGCCATGCCGCCGCCCCAGCAGAAGCCGACGGCGCCCACCTTGCCGCTCGAATAGCGGTAGGCCATCAGGTAGGAGATGGCGGCGTTCAGATCGTTCACCGTCTTGGCGGCGTCGAGCTGGCCGATCATGTCGCGCGCCCGGTCGGGGTCCTGCGGCGTGCCGCCCAGCGGCGACAGCAGGTCCGGCGCCAGCGCCACGAAGCCTTCGGTGGCGAAGCGGCGGGTGACGTCCTCGATGTGCGGGTTCAGGCCGCGGTTCTCGTGGATGACGATGACGGACGGCGCCTTGTCCACCGCCTTCGGCCGCGCGACGTAGCCCTTCACCTCGCCGGTCGCCCCCTGGAAGGTCACGGACTCTGTGGTGATGCGCGAATCGTCGGGCGCCACCACGGCGGCCTGCGCGTAGTTCGGCTCGATCTGCGAGAGGATGGCGGGCACCAGCGCGGCGCTGCCGACCATGGCGGTCAGCCGCTCCAGGAACACCCGGCGCGGCAGCGGCCTATGGGTGTACTCGTCGTAGAGGTCGATGATCCTCTGGTCCATCTCGTCGCTCCCCGGCTGTGATCGTTTTGCGGGGGAGTGTGCCTCAGCAACCGGGGATCGCCAACACACCATTCGGTGAAGGTTCAGGCCGGCTGATGCTCCACCAGCACGCCGTCGCGCATTTCCAGGACGCGGTCCATGCGCTGCGCCAGTTCCAGGTTGTGGGTGGCGATCAGCGCGCCGACACGGGCACCGCGCACCAGCTTGGTCAGCATGCCGAAGACGCCCTCCGCCGTGTGCGGGTCCAGGTTGCCGGTCGGCTCGTCGGCGATCAGCAGGCCCGGCGCGTTGGCCAGCGCCCGGGCGATGGCGACGCGCTGCTGCTCGCCGCCCGACAGGCGCGCCGGCCGGTGGCTTGCCCGCCCCTCAAGCCCGACCATGGCGAGCAGCTGGCGCGCCCGCTCCGTCGCCTCGCGCTTCGACAGGCCGGCGATCATCTGCGGCAGGACGATGTTCTCCTGCGCGGAAAACTCCGGCAGCAGGTGGTGGAACTGGTAGACGAAGCCGATGGCGCCCCGGCGGATCTCCGTGCGCTTGGCGTCGTCCAGTTTGGACGCGTCGATGCCGCCGATGCGCACCGTGCCCTCGTCCGGCCGCTCCAGCAGGCCGGCGATGTGCAGCAGCGTCGACTTGCCGGCGCCCGACGGCCCGACCAGCCCGACCAGTTCCCCCGGCCGCACCGCCAGCGAGGCGCCGCGCAGCACCTCCAGCCGCGTCCCGGCCTGCTCGAACACGCGCACGACGCCGGACAGCTCCAGCATGGGCCGCTCCTCACTCATAACGCAGGGCCTCCACGGGATCGAGGCGGGCGGCCCGCCAGGACGGGTAGATGGTGGCGCCGAACGACAGGCCCAGCGCCATGCCGACCACCTGCGCCACCTCGCCCCAATCGATGCGGGCGGGCAGCTGCGACAGGAAGTAGATCTCGGCGGAGAACAGGTTGGTGCCGGTCAGCGCCTGGATGAACTGCCGGATCGCCTCGATGTTCTGGCAGAACACGATGCCCAGGCCCAGGCCGGCCAGCGTGCCGATAACGCCGACGGTGGAACCGGCCAGGAAGAACACGCGCAGGATCATGCCGCGCGTGGCGCCCATGGTGCGCAGGATGGCAATGTCGCGCCCCTTGTCCTTCACCAGCATGATCATGCTGGAGATGATGTTGAACGCCGCCACCATGATGATCAGCGACAGGATCAGGAACATCACGTTCCGCTCCACCTGCAGCGCGGTGAAGAAGCTGGCGTTCGACTGCTGCCAGTCCAGCACGCGCCCGCGGCCCGCCACCGCCGGCAGGATGGCGTCGCGCGCCGCGCGCACCTGCGTAGGGTCGGCCACGTACAGCTCCAGCGAGGTCACCGCCTCGGGCAGGCGGAAGAACAGCTGCGCCGGCTCCAGCGGCATGAAGATGAAGGAGTTGTCGTACTCGAACATGCCGACGTCGAAGATGGCGGCGATGGGATAGCTGCGCTGGCGCGGTACGGTGCCGAAGGCGGTGGCGTTGCCCTGGGGCGCGATCAGCGTGATGGAATCGCCGACGTTCAGCTTCAGCCGCTGCGCCATGCGCGCGCCGATCGCCACGCGATCCTCGCCGAACGCCTCGGCCGATCCGGCGACGATGTGCCCGGCCAGGGTCGGGCGTGCCCGGAAGTCCTCCGCCCGCACGCCGCGCACCACGGCGCCGGAGGCCGAGCCCTTGGCGGCGATCAGCGCCTGCCCCTCCACCGTCGGCGTCACGCCGACCACGCCCGGCGTGGCGCGCAGCGCCTGCGCCAGCGCGTCGTAGTCGCGCAACGGCCCGCCCTGCGCCGCGTAGATGTTCAGGTGCCCGTTCAGGCCCAGCACGCGCCCCAGCAGCTCGGCGCGGAAGCCGTTCATCACCGCCATGACGATGATCAGCGTGGCGACACCCAGCGCGATGCCCAGCAGCGAGAACCCGGCGATGACGGAGATGAACCCCTCCTGCCGGCGCGCCCGGAGGTAGCGCATCGCCACCATGCGTTCGAAGGCGGAGAAGATCATGGGATTGCGAACTCGCGTGCGGGGGACGGGCGGGTCATTCGTAACGCAACGCCTCGATGGGGTCGAGGCGCGCCGCGCGCCAGCTGGGGTACACCGTCGCCCCCATGGACAGCGCCAGCCCCATGACCACCACCAGCACCACCTCGCCCCAGTCGATGCGGGCCGGCAGGTGCGACAGGAAGGCGACCTCGGCCGAATAGCCGCCGCCGGACAGGCGGCCCACCAGTTGCCCCACCGCCTCCATGTTGCCGGCGATGGCGAGGCCAAGCGCCAGCCCGGCCAGCGTGCCGACCACGCCGACCGACGCGCCGGACAGGAAGAAGACGCGCAGGATCATCCCTTGCGACGCGCCCATGGTGCGCAGGATGGCGACGTCCCGCCCTTTCTCCTTCACCAGCATCATCAGGCTGGAGATGATGTTGAAGGCGGCGACCAGGATGATCAGCGTCAGGATCAGGAACATCACCGTCCGCTCGATCTTCAGCGCGGTGAACAGGCTGGCGTTCGCCTGCTCCCACCCCATCACCCGGTGACCGGGGCCGGCGGCAGCCGCAACGGCAGCGCGGACGGACTCCATGTTCAGCGGGTCGGCGACGAACAGCTCCAGCGCGCTCACCCCCTCGCCCAGGTTGAAGAACGCCTGCGCCGGTTCCAGCGGCATGAAGACGAAGGCGTTGTCGTATTCGAACATGTTGGTGGCGAAGATGGCGCCGATAGGGAAGCTGCGCATGCGCGGCGCGGTGCCGAAGGTCGCCACGTCGCCCTGCGGCGCGATCAGCGTGATCTGATCACCCACGGTCAGGCCCAGGCGCTGCGCCATGCGCAGGCCGATCGCCACGTTGTCCTCGGCGAAGGCGTCGATGGTGCCGCGCACGACGTTGCGCGCCAGCGTCGGCCGGTTCCGGAAGTCCTCCGCCCGCACGCCGCGCACCATGGCGCCCGACGCCACGCCGCGCACGGTGATCAGCGCCTGCCCCTCCACCAGCGGGTTGCCCCCGAGAACGCCCGGCACGCCGCGCACCTTCTCCGCCAGCGCATCGAATCCGTTCAGCGGCCCGCTCTCCGTGGCGTAGACGTTCAGGTGCCCGTTCAGGCCCAGGACGCGCCCCAGCAACTCCCCCCGGAAGCCGTTCATCACCGCCATGACGACGATCAGCGTCGCCACGCCGAGTGCTATGCCCAGGAACGAGAACCCGGCGATGACCGAGATGAACCCCTCCTGCCGGCGGGCGCGCAGATAGCGCATCGCGACCATGCGTTCGAAGGCGGAGAAGATCATGGGAGGTCCGGTCGCACGTTCGCCCTTCCCGGAGAGGGAGGGCTGTAGGTTGGGTTGAGCGCCAGCGAAAACCCAACGTTCCCGCCACGCCGGGGGTTGTTGGGTTATCGCTGGCGCTCAACCCAACCTACCCTTCGGCCTCTGATATGGCCCTACGCCGTCAGCTTCGCCAGCGCGCTGTCGGCCGACAGCTCCACGCGTTCGCCGGTGGCGCGGCGCTTCAGCTCGACGACGCCGTTCTTCAGGCCGCGCGGGCCCACCACCAGCTGCCAGGGCAGGCCGATCAGGTCCATGTCGGCGAACTTGACACCCGGCCGCTCGTCGCGGTCGTCGTACAGCACGTCCACGTCGGCCCCGCGCAGCTTGAAGTACAGCTCCTCGCACACGCGGTCGGTCTCGGCGTCGCCCGGCTTCAGGTTGACGAGGCCCACCTTGAAGGGCGCCACGGCGTCCGGCCAGACGATGCCGTTGTCGTCGTGGCTCGCCTCGATGATGGCGCCCACCAGACGCGACACGCCGATGCCGTAGCTGCCCATCTCGACGAACACCGGGTCGCCGTTCGGGCCGGCGACATAGGCGTTCATCGCCTTGGAGTACTTGGTGCCGAAGTAGAAGATGTGCCCCACCTCGATGCCGCGCGCGGACTCCAGCCGATCGGCCGGCACCGGGCAGGAGGCGTCGTCGTGCTTCTCGTCGGTGGCGGCGTAGATGGAGGTGTACTTGTCGAAGAACGGCTGCAAATCGTCCTTGTAGTCCGGCGCGTCCTTCAGCACGTCCAGGCCCAGCCACTCCTTGTCGCAGAACACGCCGCTTTCGCCGGTCTCGGCCAGGATGATGAACTCGTGGCTGAGGTCGCCGCCGATGGGGCCGGTGTCGGCGCGCATGGGAATGGCCTTCAGGCCGAGGCGGGCGAAGGTGCGCAGATAGGCCAGGAACATCGCCTGATAGGAGCGCTTGGCGGCGTCCGGGCTGATGTCGAAGGAATAGGCGTCCTTCATAAGGAACTCGCGGCCGCGCATCACGCCGAAGCGCGGGCGGATCTCGTCCCGGAACTTCCACTGGATGTGATAGAGGTTCAGCGGCAGCTGCCGGTAGCTCTTCACGAAGTGGCGGAAGATGTCGGTGATCATCTCCTCGTTCGTGGGGCCGAACAGCATCTCGCGGTCATGCCGGTCGGTGATGCGCAGCATCTCCTTGCCGTAGTCGTCGTAGCGCCCGCTCTCCCGCCACAGCTCGGCCGACTGGATGGTCGGCATCAGCAGTTCCTGCGCCCCGGCGGCGTCCTGCTCCTCGCGCACGATCTGCTCGATCTTCTTCAGCACGCGGTGGCCCAGCGGCAGCCAGGCGTAGATGCCCGCCGAAGTCTGGCGGATCATGCCGGCGCGCAGCATCAGGCGGTGCGAGACGATCTGCGCCTCGGTGGGGGTTTCCTTCAGGGTCGGCAGGAAAAAGGCGGACAGCCGCATGGTTCCACTCTCGAAGACCGGGATAGCGCCATTCATGGCACCGGGAGAGGGACTTTAGGAAGGTCCGGCGGCCTTGTCCATCATGAGCACGCGGTCGCTTCAGCGTCCGGCCTTGCACAGCGCGTAGAGCTGCGCCTGACTCGGCCCGGTCAGCGGCTGGCCGTTGAACCAGATCTGGTCCCCGATCACCGTCATCCGGCCGACCTCGGTGCGGCCCGGCAGCCCGCCCCCTGGTTGCCCACCTGTGGTGCCGCCGATGCCCAGGCGGCGGGCGAAGTCCAGCGTGACCGGGATCTCGATGCGCAGCGGCTCCGCCCCCAGGCCGGCGGACGACCCCGGCAGGTCGGCGGGCGCCACGGGGCGGCCGTTCACCACGTCGGCGCCGGGCCGGTGCTCCACGTCCGCGGCCGGCACGTGGCGCGGCAGGTATTGGCACACCGACAGGTCGAAGCCCTGCGCCGCGGCGCTCCCGGCCAGCGCCAGCACCAGTCCCACGGCCACGGCGGGCGTGCGCATCATCGACGGCCTACAGGTTCTGCTGCACGACGACGGGGTTGGGCATCGCCTTCCAGTACAGCGACAGGTAGGGCATGCCCTTCTCCGCCTCCTCCTGCGTGCGGGCGGACTGGCGGATGTACTTGCCGATGAACGGCTTGTTCACGTGCTCCAGGTCGACCGCGCATTTCAGCACCACGAACTCGCCGATGCGGTCGGGCAGGTTGAACTGGCACTTCTGCAGCGCCTCCGACAGCACGCCGGACTTCGCCTGATCGTGGCCGGTCAGGTTGAACTCCTGGTGATGGTACTGCTTCAGTTCCTTCAGCATCGACGCCACCCGCGCCGGCTTCACCCGCGGCAGCCCCTTGAAGACCTTGCTGTCGTCGTGGAACAGCGGCAGGTAGCCCTTCTTCTCGGAGAGCTGGTTGAGCATGGTGTAGAGGCCGGCCATGACGTCGCCCTCCTGATCCTGCTCGGCCGGGCGCGCCTCCTGCTGCCCCTTGCGCTTCCGGCCGAAGAGCAGGCTGAGGAAGCCGCCCTTCTTCTCCTCCTTCTGGTTCTGCGAACCGGAGGTGACCGTGCGCTCGTCCCACAGCGCGTCCCAGGCGTAGTCCCAGGCGGTGAAGACGGCGTTGGAGCGGTCGTCCAGCACGGTCAGCAGGTATTCCCGCCCGTCGCGCGGCCAGTCCACGTCACCGACGATGGCGCGCACCGGACGGCGGCTGAGCACGACCGGGAAAATGCCGACGCGGACCACTTCGGTGTAGATGTCGAGGAAGGACGGCGTCTGCGCGAACGGCAGCAGCGAGCACGGGCGCCCCTCCGGCTGGAGCAGCTCCATGGTCTTGCGGGTGCGTTCCAGCAGCTCGGTCTGCAGGACCGCAGCGAATTGCTCGAACCGTTCGTTTTCCGTCGCGGTCATAGGACGCCCAGAACTCCCACCCCCTGCCCTCGCCGGTCCAACCGCCGAAGGCGCGGATGGCGATGGCGCCGCGTCACGGCGCACCGGCACCGCGCAGCAGGCCAGCAGCGTGTCGCCTACCTTGATTTTAGCGGCTTAAAAAAATCCTAACAGCATGAAACGATTACAAAAGCGCAATATGTCGTAAGCTAATGATTTGTAGGGCTCGGGGCTTGTTCTACCGGCAGGCGCCACGTTCGTTCTTGGGCCGCGACCTGCGGGTGGCGCATAAAAATCGGACCGCGCAGCATCCGCAGCGCGGCCCGAGTCAAGGGAGGAATCGCCACCAGGCGTCGTGAGGGGGCGAGAACCCCCTCGCAGTACAAATACTGGTCCCACAATCAGGGGCTGGCAAGCCCATAATTGAGGCAATCAGGCCTTCTGCCGAAGATTTCGTCAATTCTGCCCAGCATAAAGGCGAATGATTAGGCAGCAGGCAGAAAATCGCCCAATTGATGGGCAGGATAGCCGGTGAACCCCTGCCGCACGGCCACCAGCCAGGGCGGATTGGCCGCCACAACTCCGGCCCAGACCGGGCAGCCGGGATGGTGCGCGCCGGGCAGATAGCCCAGGCTCATCAGGAATTCCCCGACAATCTCGCCGCCGGTGAAGCGGAAGGTCCGCTTGAACAGCTTCACCCACTCCTCCTTGGGCACTGGGTGGTGCGCCTTCAGCCACTCGGCGAAAGAACCGTGGCTCTCGCGCAACGCCACGACTCGGCGCGCGTTCTCGATGGTGGCGTCGATCTTCAGGCGGTTGCGGATGATGCCTGGGTCGTTCAGCAGCCGCTGCCGCTCCGCCTCGCCGTAGGCCGCCACGCGGTCCACGTCGAACCCGTCGAAGGCGGCGCGGAACGCGCCCCGTTTCTTCAGGATGGTCAGCCACGACAGGCCGGCCTGGTTGATCTCCAGGACAAGGCGCTCGAACAGCACCCGCTCGTCGTCCGACGGCACGCCGTACTCCGTGTCGTGGTACGGCCCGTGGAACGGATGGCCGGGCGCCGCCTCGCAGTAGGTTTGGGCACCCATCCTACATCCCCTTCGCCATCTCGCGGAACGAGATCAGGCCGGACTCGCCGACGTAGTAGATGCCGGCCGTGATGAGCAGCGCCAGCACCGTCGTCACCGCGAACTTCAGCATCAGGCGCGGCCGCACCGGCGCGCTGTCCGCGTGCCCGGCCTCCGCCTGTTCCGGCGTGCGCACGCCCCAGGGCAGAACGGCGAACAGCACCGTCCACCACGTGGTGAAAAAGATCGCGACGAGCGTGGGTGTGCCCATGGTCCGCCTCCAAACGACGTTGGGTTTTCGCTGCGCTCAACCCAACCTACAGATGCGTCGTAGGTTGGGTTGAGGCAACGCCGAAAACCCAACACCCTTTTCGGATCAGACCTGCTCCAACTCCACCAGGGTGCCGCAGAAGTCCTTCGGGTGCAGGAACAGCACCGGCTTGTCGTGCGCGCCGATCTTCGGCTCGCCGTCGCCCAGAACGCGGGCGCCCTGCGCCTTCAGCTGGTCGCGGGCGGCCAGGATGTCCTCCACCTCGTAGCAGACGTGGTGGATGCCGCCCGACGGGTTCTTCTCCAGGAACGGCGCCACCGGCGACCTGTCGCCGAACGGGTGCAGCAGCTCAATCTTGGTGTTGGGCAGGTTCACGAACACCACGGTGACGCCGTGCGTCGCCAGGTCCACCGGCTCCGACACCTTGGCGCCCAGCGTGTCGCGGTACAGCGCCGTGGCGGCCGGCAGGTCGGGGACGACGATGGCGACGTGGTTCAGCTTACCGATCATTTCTTGTTTCTTCCCCGAAAAAGGCTGACGTTGCGCCGAACCTACGCCTAAATCCGCACGAGGTGAACCTCGGTCACCGGCTTCTTGCCGTGCGAGGCGTTCAGGCTGCGCCGCACCGCGATGCGCGTGGCGTCGCGCACCAGCGCGTCGTCGAGACGCGCGTTCTTCGGCAACGCCGCCACCGCCTCGCGCACCGCGTCCACCACGTCCAGCAGCGAGTCATGCTCCAGCTGGTCGTCCAGCAGGCCCATCACGGCGATCTGCGGCGCCGTCACCAGCTCACCCCGACCGTTCAGCACCAGCGTCGCCACGGCGGCGCCGTTGTGCACCATGCGGTGGCGCGCCCGCATCAGACCGTTGTCCAGCGACACGATGCGCTTGCCGTCGATGGCCAAGCGGCCGGAGCGCACCTGCGTCACCACCTCCACCGGGCCGGGTCCCAGGCGGACCACGTCGCCGTTGCCCGGCACGATGCCGTGCGGCACCTGGCAGGACTGGGCGATCTTCGCGTGCTCCAGCTGGTGGCGCTGCTCGCCGTGCACCGGGACGGCCACCTTCGGGCGCACCCACTGGTACATCTGCACCAGCTCCTCCTGCGCCGGGTGGCCGGAGACGTGGACGTATTCCTCCTCCGCCGTGACGATGCGGATGCCGCGGTTCACCAGCTGGTTCTGCATGCGGCCGATGGCGCGCTCGTTGCCGGGGATCTCGCGCGAGGAGAAGACGACGACGTCGTCGCGCTCCAGGGTGACCTGCGGATGGTCGCCGCCGGCGATGCGCGCCAGGGCCGAGCGCGGCTCGCCCTGGCTGCCGGTGCAGATCAGCACCACCTTGTCGCGCGGCAGGTAGCCGGCATCGTGCTCCGACAGGAACGGTTCGATGTCGGCGAGGTAGCCATTGGATCGCGCCGCCTCGTTGATGCGCCAAAGCGAGCGGCCGACCAGCGCCACGTGCCGGTCGTTGGCCCGCGCGGCCACGGCGATGCTTTCCAGCCGCGCCACGTTGGTGGCGAAGCAGGTCACCGCGATGCGCGTGTCCCAGCGCCCCAGCAGCTCCATCAGCGTCTCGCGCACCTTGGCTTCGGAGCCGGAATGGCCGGGCACCAGCGCGTTGGTGCTGTCGCACACCATGGCCAGCACGCCCTCGTCGCCCAACTCGCGCAGGCGCTTCTCGTCCGCCGTGGTGCCGATCATCGGCTGCGGGTCCAGCTTCCAGTCGCCGGTGTGGACGATCAGCCCGGCGTCCGTGCGGATGGCCAGCGCGTTCGGCTCGGGGATCGAGTGGGTGACGGCGACGTATTCCAGCTGGAACGGCCCCACCTCGAACCGCCCGCCCAGCGGGATCTCGACGATCGGCACGCGGTTCTGCAGCCCGCGCTCGTGCAGCTTGGCGCGCAGGAAGGACGCGGTGAAGGGCGTGCAGTACACCGGCACCTCAAGGTCCGGCCACAGGTACTGCACGGCGCCCAGGTGGTCTTCGTGCGCGTGGGTCAGCACGATGCCCACGAGGTCGTCGCGCTGCTCCTTGATGAAGCTGTGGTCGGGCATGATGACCTCGACGCCCGGCATCGTCTCGTCGCCGAACGAGATGCCGAGGTCGACCATCAGCCACTTCCCCTTGTGGCCGTACAGGTTGAGGTTCATGCCGATCTCCCCGGCCCCTCCCAGGGCGAGGAAATAGACGGAATCGTCGGCGGGCGAGAAGCTGGCGTCCGCCTTGACGGCGGGTCCGTTGGTCGCGGATCTCATTGAACCTTTGGGGAAGCCGTGTTGCGTTTGTGGACCAGCAGCAGACCGCGCATGGTCAGCTCGCCGTCGACGTGGTCGATCATGGTGGTGGCCTCGGCGAAGGTCTTGCCGAGGCCGCCGGCGGCGATCACCGTCACCGGCGGGTCGCCGGTGGGCGACAGCTCCGCCTTGATGCGGGTCAGCAGCCCCTCGATCATGCTGGTGTAGCCCCAGAACATGCCGGACTGCATGGCGCCGACCGTGCCGCGGCCGATGACCTGCGCCGGCCGGGCGATCTCCACCTTCGGCAGCTGCGCCGCCACCCGGTGCAGCGCGTCCAGCGCCAGGCTGGGGCCGGGGGCGATGATGCCGCCGACGAAATTGCCGTCGCGGTCCACCACGTCGAAGGTGGTGCCGGTGCCGATGTCGACCACGATCAGCGGCGACGGATAGGTCGCCACGGCCGCCAGCGAGTTCACCAGACGGTCGGCGCCCGCCTCCTTGGGGTTGTCGATCATCACCCGGATGCCGAGGTCGACGCCCGGATCGCCGACTTTCATCGGATCGCAGTGAAAATGGTTCTGGCAGAGCCGGACGAGGTCGTAGGTGGCCGCCGGCACCACGCTGGACATGACGGCGGCGTCGATGTCCGTGGGCTTCAGCCCCTTCACCGCCATCAGGCTGAACAGCCAGACGGCGTACTCGTCCGCGGTGCGGCGGCTGTCGGTGGAGATGCGCCACTGTCCGCGCTTCTCATCGCCGTCGAAGACCGCGAAGACCACGTTGGTGTTGCCGGCGTCGATGGCGAGCAGCATTCACGCCCCCTGCGCGTTGGGGAAGAAGACGTCGCCGGCGGCGATGCGCTGCCGGCCCGACCCGTCCTCCCGATCAAGCAACAGAACGCCGTCGCTGTCCAGGTCCACGAAGGTCCCATGCAGCGTCCGATCGGCCAGCCGCACCACCACCGGTCCGCCCAGCCCGATCGCCCGGCCCAGCCACGCCTCGCGGATCGCCGCGAAGCCCTGCGCGCGCCAGCGCTCGTACCAGCGGTTCAGGTGTTGGGCGTAGACCTCCAGCGCCGCCGCCGGCTCCGCGCCCTCCGCCCCTTCGGCGGTGAGCGACGTGGCGGCGTAGTCGGTGCCCTCGGGGAAATGCCGCAGGTTGATGCCGACGCCCAGCACCAGCCAGTCCAGGACGCCGCCCTCCCCCGCCTCGGACTCCAGCAGGATGCCGGCGACCTTGCGCCCGTTCACCAGCACGTCGTTGGGCCACTTGCAGCGCACCGGCACGCTCTGCGGCACGAAGCTGGCCGCCGTGTCGGATATCGCCAGCGCGGCGACGAAGGAGATATGCGCGCCGACCGCGGCGGGCACGCCGGGACGCAGGATGGTGGAGGTGTAGAGGTTGCCTTCCGGCGAGGTCCAGGCCCGGCCGCGCCGGCCGCGCCCGCTCTCCTGCCGCAGGGCCCAAACGACGGTGCGCTCCGGTTGCCCGGAGCGCGCCAAGGTCTTGGCCTCGTCGTTTGTGCTGCCGACGATGCCGTAGCCGATGACCTGGAAACCGGCAGGCAGGCGTAAACCGCCCACCTCCGGTGCAGGGCCGCCGGTCATCCGGCGAACAGGGCCGCCGCCGCCGCCGCCGCGCGGTTCACGATCGGCGCCGGCAGGACGAAGAACAGCAGCGTGAACAGGCCGGTGCCGACCAGGATGGCGGTCATGCCGTCGTCCCCGATCTTGTCGAAGGCCACCACCGGCTCGTCGAAGTACATGATCTTGATGATGCGCAGGTAGTAGTAGGCGCCCACCACGCTGGTCAGCACGCCGATGACGGCCAGCGTGTACAGCTGCGACTGGATCGCCGGCAGGAAGACGTACAGCTTGCCGAAGAACCCGGCCATCGGCGGGATGCCGGCCATGGAGAACATGAAGATCGCCATCGCCGCCGCCAGCATGGGATGCGTGCGCGACAGGCCGGCGAGGTCCTTGATCTCCTCGACCATCTGCCCCTTCTGCTTCATGCACAGGATGACGGCGAAGGTGCCGACGTTCATGAACAGGTAGAGCGCCATGTAGACCAGCAGGCCGCGCACGCCGTCCTCGGTGCCCGTGGCCAGCCCCATCAGCGCATAGCCGATGTGGCCGATCGAGCTGTAGGCCATCAGGCGCTTGATGTTGCTCTGGTTGATGGCGGCGAAGGCGCCCAGCGACATCGACAGGATCGAGGTCACGATGATGATCTGCTGCCACTGGTGCACGAGGTGCCCGAACGGCTCGATCAGCAGGCGGGTGAACAGCGCGATGGCGGCGATCTTCGGCGCGGCGGCGAAGAAGGCGGTCACCGGCGTCGGCGCGCCCTGGTAGACGTCGGGCGTCCACATGTGGAACGGCACCGCCGACACCTTGAAGGCCAGACCGGCCGCCACGAAGACGAGGCCGATGATGACGCCCATCGACGGGTGCGCCCCGCCGGCGAACAGGGCCGCGATCTTGTCGAAGCTGGTAGTGCCCGAGAAGCCGTACACCAGCGACGCGCCGTAGAGCAGCATGCCCGACGACAAGGCGCCAAGCACGAAGTACTTCAGGCCGGCTTCCGACGACGCCGAGGAGTCGCGGCGGAACGCGGCGATGACGTACAGCGCGAGGCTCTGCGTCTCCAGGCCGACGTACAGCGAGATGAGGTCGTTGGCCGAGATCATCATCAGCATGCCCAGCGTCGCGAAGAGCATGAGGACGGGGAACTCGAACCGGTTCATGTCCTCACGCTCGATGTAGCCGAGGGACATGATGACGGCGAGTGCGGATGCCAGAAGCACCAGCACCTTCATGAAGACGCCGAAGGCGTCCATCACGAACAGGCCGTTGAAGGTGACGACGCGGCCGGTGCCGTACCCGGCGGCGAGGACCGCCGCCAGGAACATCGCCACCACCGCAAGGTAGGCGACGGGCCGCGTGAAGCGGTCGCCGTTGAAGACGCCGATCAGCAGCAGCGCCATGCCGGCGCAGGCCAGGAAGATCTCCGGGAGAGCCGGCCAAAGGTCGGGAAACTGGGCGATCATGGCTTACCCTCTAGCGCGCGGCCACGGACAGGTCGCCGGCGGCGGCCAGCTTGGTTTGGTAGACGTGGATGAGCTGTTCGACCGACGCCGAGGTGACGCCGAGGAAGCTGGACGGGTAGATGCCCATCCACAGCACCACGATGATCAGCGGGACGAAGACGGCGATCTCCCGCGCGTTCATGTCGAACATCGCCTTGACGTCCGGCTTGGTCAGCGGGCCGTACACGACGCGGCGGTAGAGCCACAGCGCGTAGGCGGCACCCAGGATCAGGCCGGTGGCGGCGAAGAACGCCACCCAGGTGTTGTCGAGGAATGCGCCCTGGAGGACCAGGAACTCGCCGACGAAGCCCGACGTGCCCGGCAGGCCGACCGACGCCATGGTCATGAACAGGAAGACCACCGCGTACTTCGGCATGTTGTGCACGAGGCCGCCGTAGCGCGCGATCTCGCGGGTGTGCAGCCGGTCGTACACGACGCCGACGCACAGGAAGAGCGCACCCGACACGATGCCGTGCGAGAGCATCTGGAAGATCGAGCCTTCGACACCCTGCTGGTTCAGCGTGAACATGCCGATCGTCACGAAGCCCATGTGCGCCACGGACGAATAGGCGATCAGCTTCTTCATGTCCTCCTGCGCCAGCGCCACCAGCGAGGTGTAGATCACCGCCACGCACGACAGGGTGTAGACCAGCGGCGTGAAGAACTCGGTCGCCTCCGGCATGATCGGAATGTTGAAGCGCAGGAAGCCGTAGCCGCCCATCTTCAGCAGCACGCCCGCCAGGATGACCGAGCCGGCCGTCGGCGCCTCCACGTGCGCGTCGGGCAGCCAGGTGTGCACCGGCCACATCGGCACCTTCACCGCGAAGGAGGCGAAGAAGGCCAGCCACAGCCAGATCTGCATCGAGCGCGGGAAGTGCGTCGCCGTGATCGTCGGGATGTCCGTGGTGCCGGCGACGAAGTACATGGCGAGGATCGCCAGCAGCATCAGCACCGAGCCCAGCAGCGTGTACAGGAAGAACTTGAACGCCGCGTACACGCGCCGCGCACCGCCCCACACGCCGATGATCAGGAACATCGGGATGAGCACGCCCTCGAAGAACATGTAGAAGAGGACGAAGTCCAGCGCGCAGAACATGCCGACCATCAGGGTCTCGAGGACCAGGAAGGACACCATGTATTCGCGGACGCGGTTCTGGATCGACTCCCAGCTCGCCAGGATGCACAGCGGCATCAGGAAGGTCGACAGGATGACGAACAGCACCGAGATGCCGTCGACGCCCATGTGGTAGCTGATCTTGAAGGCGGGGATCCAGTCCACCTTCTCGACCAGCTGGTAGTTCGGGTTCGCGGGATCGAAGCTGACCCAGATGAACAGCGACAGCACGAAGTTGATCAGCGTCGTCCACAGCGCGATCGTGCGCGCGTTGCGGGCGACGTGATCCGGCGTGCCCCGCACCACCAGGATCAGGAGTGCACCGACGAGCGGAAGGAAGGTCGTCAGCGAAAGGATCGGCCAGCCAGCCATTTTTATGGTTCCCCCTAAACCGCTCAGCCGAACATCGACAGCCAGGCGATCAGCATGACGATGCCGATCACCATCGCGAACGCGTAGTGGTAGACGTAGCCCGACTGCAGGCGCGACGCCTTCACCGCCACGTCGCGGGTCGCGGCGGCGATGCCGTCCGGACCGACGCCGTCGATCAGCGCGCCGTCCCCCGACTTCCACAGGCCGTAGCCCAGCGCCTTCGCCGTGCGCACGAACAGCGCGTCGTACAGCTCGTCGAAATACCACTTGTGGAAGAGGAACTGGTGCACGCCGCGGAACATCGCCGCCGCCTTGGCCGGCAGGCCCGGCATCAGGATGTAGGCGAGGAACGCCAGCGCCACGCCGATGATGCCGACGATGAGCGGCGCCACGGGCACCCAGCCCGGCAGGTGGTGGTGCGCCGCCTCGATGCTGTCGTGCTCGTGCAGCACCAGGATGGCCTTGCCCCAGAAGTCGCCGCGGTGGTCGCCGATGAAGCCGCCGTGGAAGATGATGCCCGCGAAGACCGCGCCCAGCGCCAGCACCGCCAGCGGCACCAACATGACCATCGGCGATTCGTGCGCGTGGTCGTACACCGACTTCGGGCCGCGGAACGTGCCGTGGAACGACAGGAACAGCAGGCGCCAGGAATAGAAGGCCGTCATCAGCGCCGCCGAGATGCCCAGCCAGAAGGCGAACATGCCGACCGGCGAGTGCGCGGCGTACGCCGCCTCCAGGATCATGTCCTTGGAGTAGTAGCCGGCAAAGATCGGGAACCCGGCCAGCGCCAGGTTGCCGATCCACATCACCGAATAGGTGAAGGGGATCTTCTTCCACACGCCGCCCATGTTGCGCATGTCCTGCTCATGGTGCAGGGCGTGGATGACCGAGCCGGCGCCGAGGAACAGCAGTGCCTTGAAGAAGGCGTGCGTGAACAGGTGGAACATGGCGGCGCCGTAGGCCGACACGCCCGCCGCGAAGAACATGTAGCCCAGCTGCGACATCGTCGAATAGGCGATGACGCGCTTGATGTCGAACTGGGTGAAGCCGATCGTCGCGGCGACGAACGCCGTCAGCGCGCCGACCACCGTCACCACCTCCAGCGCCGCCGGGGCGTACTCGAACACCGGCGACAGGCGGCAGACCATGAACACGCCGGCGGTCACCATGGTGGCCGCGTGGATGAGGGCCGACACCGGGGTCGGGCCTTCCATCGCGTCCGGCAGCCAAGTGTGCAGGCCGAGCTGCGCCGACTTGCCCATGGCGCCCATGAACAGCAGCAGGCAGGCCACCGTCAGCGCGTGGAAGTCCCACGACAGGAAGTGGATCTTGGCGTTCACCAGCTCCGGCGCCTTGGCGAACACGGTGTCGAACTGCACCGAGCCGGTCAGCATGAAGATGGCGAAGATGCCCAGCGCGAAGCCGAAGTCGCCGACGCGGTTGACCAGGAAGGCCTTGATCGACGCGTTGTTGGCCGAGGCCTTGTAGTACCAGAAGTTGATCAGCAGGTAGGAGGCAACGCCGACGCCCTCCCAGCCGAAGAACATCTGCACGAAGTTGTCGGCCGTCACCAGCATCAACATGCAGAATGTGAAGAACGACAGGTAGGCCATGAAGCGCGGCTTGTCCGGATCCTCGGCCATGTAGCCGATGGAGTAGACGTGCACCATCGCCGACACGGTGTTGACCACCACCAGCATGACCGCGGTCAGCTGGTCGACGCGCAGCGCCCAGGAGACGTCGAGCGCACCGCTCTTGATCCAGGTGAACAGCTCGATGGTGCGCGGGGCGTTGCCGCCCGTCACCTTGAAGAACAGGATCCACGACAGCACCGCGGCGAGCAGCACCGAACCGGCCGTCACGAACTGCGCCGTGCGGTCGCGCCAGTCCGGCGGCGGGGCCGACGGGTGGTGGTCATCATGATGGTCACCATGGTCACCGTGGCCATGGTCATCGTGCGCCGCGTGGGCGTGCGCGTCATGACCATGGCCGTGGTCGCCATGATGGGCATGCGGGTCATGCCCCGCGGGGGCGCCGTTGTGCCCGTAGGCGAACAGCGCGATCGACCCGGCGACGAGGAACGCCAGCAGCGGGAGGAATACAACAAGCACTTCCATGACGCTGCCTCAGCCCTTCATCAGGTTGATGTCTTCGACGCGGATGGAGCCGCGGTTGCGGAAGTAGACCACCAGGATGGCCAGACCGATGGCCGCCTCGGCGGCGGCGACGGTGAGGATGACCATCGAGAAGATCTGCCCCACCAGGTCGTTCAGGAAGACCGAGAAGGAGATCAGGTTGAGGTTGACCGCCAGCAGCATCATCTCGATGGACATCAAGATGATGATGACGTTCTTGCGGTTCAGGAAGATGCCGAACACCCCGAGGGTGAACAGGATCGCGGAGACCGTCAGGTAATGACCAAGCCCGATATCCATGATTAAACGCCTCCTCCGGTCGGCACCTTGCGAACGACCACCACGTCCTCGCGGCGGCGGGCGAGCTGAACGGAGACGTTCTGCTTGCGCACACCTTCACGCTGGCGCAGCGTCAGCACGATGGCCCCGATCATGGCGATCAGGAGCACGATGCCGGCCGCCTGGAACAGATAAACGTAATGGGTGTACATGAGCTGGCCGAGCGCCTTGGTGTTGGTCACCGCGGCGACCGCCGGCGTCGGCGCGCCCAGCGCCGTATTGGCGGCCGGAGCGACCACCCAGGAGCCCAGCACCACCGCCAGCTCGGCCAGCAGGATCAGCCCGACCAGACCGCCGATCGGCAGGTACTGGAGGAACCCGCGCCGCAGCTCGGCGAAGTTGATGTCGAGCATCATGACGACGAACAGGAACAGCACCGCCACGGCGCCGACGTAGACGATGACCAGGATCATCGCCAGGAACTCCGCCCCCATCAGCACGCACAGGCCGGCGGCCTGGAAGAACGCGAAGATGAGGTAGAGCACCGAGTGGACCGGGTTCCGCGCGGAGATCACCATCACGCCGGAGCCCACCAGCAGGGCGGAGAAGACGTAAAAGGCCAAGGTTTGCAACATGATCGTTTCCCCCGCCCTCAGCGATACGGCGCTTCGGCGGCCAGGTTCGCGGCGATCTCCGCCTCCCAGCGGTCGCCGTTCGCCAGCAGCTTCTGCTTGTTGTAGAAGAGCTCCTCACGGGTTTCCGTTGAGAACTCGAAGTTCGGGCCGAGGACGATGGCGTCCACCGGGCAGGCCTCCTGGCAGAAGCCGCAGTAGATGCACTTCGTCATGTCGATGTCGTAGCGCGACGTGCGGCGGCTGCCGTCCTCGCGCGGCTCGGCTTCGATGGTGATGGCGAGCGCCGGGCAGACCGCCTCGCACAGCTTGCAGGCGATGCAGCGCTCTTCCCCGTTGGGGTAGCGCCGCAGCACGTGCTCGCCGCGGAAGCGCGGGCTGATGGGGCCCTTCTCGAACGGGTAGTTCAGCGTCACCTTCGGCTTGAACATGTACCGGAAGGTGAGGCTGAGGCCGGTGACCAGCTCCGACAGGAAGAAGCTGCGCGCGGCGCGGTCGAGGAATGCCATGGCCTCTTCGTCTCCTTTTCGCCGCGGGCGCGGCCAGGGCGCCCGCGATCCTTACCGTTGTGGTTCGTTCCTCACCGGGTCACTTCGGCAGCCAGCCGAAGGCCACCAGCACGCCCGCCGTCAGCACCAGCCACGCGAGCGAGAACGGCAGGAAGACCTTCCAGCCCAGCCGCATCAGCTGGTCGTAGCGGTAGCGGGGCATGGTGCCGCGCACCCAGATGTAGACGAACATGAAGAAGGCGATCTTCAGCGCCAGCCAGATCGGGCCGGGGATCCAGTTCAGCGGCGCGATGTCCAGCGGCGGCAGCCAGCCGCCCAGGAACAGGATGCTGGTCATCGCGCTCATCAGGATCATGTTGGCGTATTCGCCAAGGAAGAAGAGCGCGAAGGGGGCCGAGCTGTACTCCACCATGAAGCCGGCGACCAGCTCCGACTCGCCTTCCGGCAGGTCGAAGGGCGAGCGGTTGGTCTCCGCCAGCGCCGAGATGAAGAAGATCACGAACATCGGGAAGAGCGGAACGACGAACCAGATCTTCTCCTGCGCCCGCACGATGTCGGTCAGGTTCAGCGAACCGACGCACAGCAGCACGGTGATGATCACGAAGCCCATGGAGACTTCGTAGGACACCATCTGCGCCGCCGACCGCAGGCCGCCGAGGAAGGCGTAGCGCGAGTTCGACGCCCAGCCCGCCACGATGATGCCGTACACGCCCAGCGACGAGATGGCGAACAGGTAGAGGATGCCGACGTTCAGGTTGGACAACACCATCCCGTAGTCGAACGGGATGACCGCCCACGCCACCAGCGCCAGCAGGAAGGTCAGCATCGGCGCGATGTAGTACAGCACCCGGTTGGCGCCGGCCGGCAGCACCTGCTCCTTGGCGAACAGCTTCAGGCCGTCGGCAAACGGCTGCAGCAGGCCCCAGGGGCCGACGATGTTCGGGCCCTGGCGCATCTGGATGGCGCCCAGCACCTTGCGCTCGGCGTACGTGGCGTACGCCACGCCGACGAGGAGCGGCACGACGATCGCCAGGATCTGGAGGACGATGATGATCAGCGGCAGCAGGAAGCCGCTCCAGAACTCAGCCATGGGTACCGGTCCTCTCGTTGGCGTTCTCCACGGTGCCGCCGTTCACGAAGGTCTCCGTGCAGCGGGCCATGGTGACCGAGGCCCGGCTGATCGGATCGGTCATGTAGAAGTTCGCGATCGGCGAGACGAACGGGGCGGCGTCCAGCGCGCCGGCGGTGCCGAACGGCTGCCACGCGGCCGGCGTCACCGCGCCGATGTCGGCGAACACCGGGTTGACCGCCACCAGCCGCTGGCGCAGCTGCGTCAGGCTGTCGTACGGCAGGGTGTGGCCCAGCTGCTCCGACAGGGCGCGGACGATCTTCCAGTCCTCGCGCGCCTCGCCCGGCGGGAAGGTCGCCAGACGGGCCAGCTGCGGCCGGCCCTCGGTGTTGACGTAGACGGCGTTCTTCTCGGTGTAGGCCGCACCCGGCAGGATCACGTCGGCGCGGCTGGCGCCGGCGTCGCCGTGGTGGCCCTGGTAGATGACGAAGGCGCTGCCCAGCTTGGCGGTGTCGATCTCGTCGGCACCCAGCAGGTAGACGACCTCGATCTCACCCTTGCCAGCGCCCGCCAGGATGCCGGCCACGTCGCGGCCGCCCTGCCCCGGCAGGAAGCTGACATCGAGGCCGCCGACGCGCGCGGCGGCGGTGTGCAGCACGTTGAAGCCGTTCCAGCCCTCGCGGACCATGCCGAAGGTCTCGGCCACCTGACGCACCGCGGCCTGCACGGCCAGCGCGTCGGCGCGGCGGAAAGCGCCCTGCCCGACGATGACCATGGGCTGCTTGGCGTTCTTCAGCACCTCGGCGAAGTCGCCCTGGCCGTCGATCAGCGTCTGCAGGTCCTGCGGCCCGGTGCCCAGGTGGGCGTACGGGTAGCTGAGGTCCAGCTTCGGGCCGATCACGCCGACCTTCAGGCCACCCATCAGGTAGCGCTTGCGGATGCGGGCGTTGACCAGCGAGCCTTCCCAGCGCGGGTTGGTGCCGACCAGCAGGATGACGTCCGCCTTCTCGATGCCGGCGATCGTCGAGTTGAAGATGTAGCCGGCGCGCGAGGACGTGTCGTAGACGGCGCCGTCCTGGCGGCAATCGATGTTGGCCGACCCCAGGGCCGCCATCAGCTCCTTCAGCGCCAGCATGGACTCGACGTCCACGAGGTCACCGGCGATGGCGGCGATCTTGTTGCCCGGCAGCCCCTTCACCTTGGCGGCGATGGCGGCGAAGGCCTCGGCCCAGGAGGCCGGCTGCAGCTTGCCGTTCTTGCGGACGTACGGGCGGTCGAGGCGCTGGCGCTTCAGCCCGTCGCAGGAATAGCGGCTCTTGTCGCTCAGCCACTCCTCGTTGATGTCCTCGTTGACGCGCGGCAGGACGCGCATCACCTCGGACCCGCGGGTGTCGACGCGGACGTTGGAGCCGACGGCGTCCATCACGTCGACCGTCTCGGTCTTGCGCAGCTCCCACGGACGCGCCGTGAAGGCGTAGGGCTTGTGGGTCAGCGCACCGACCGGGCAGACGTCGGCGAGGTTGCCGGACAGCTCGGACGCCACCGCCTTCTCGACGAAGGTGGTGATCTCCATGTGCTCGCCACGGTTCACCGCGCCGATGTCCGGAACGCCGGCCACCTCGTTGATGAAGCGGATGCAGCGGGTACAGTGGATGCACCGGGTCATGATCGTCTTGATCAGCGGACCCATGTACTTGTCCTTGACGGCGCGCTTGTTCTCGCCGTAGCGGCCGCGGTCGAAGCCATAGGCGACGGCCTGGTCCTGCAGGTCGCACTCGCCGCCCTGGTCGCAGATAGGGCAGTCGAGCGGGTGGTTGATCAGCAGGAATTCCATGACGCCGCGGCGGGCCTTGTGGACCGTCTCGGTGTTGGTCTTGATGACCATCCCGTCGCCGCAGGGCATGGCGCAGGCGGCGACCGGCT
>Ga0196970_1000387_pt1 | contig 54461 bp, 59 predicted proteins | sample S1v_513CmetaG_FD_148672 | JGI IMG/M metagenome (GOLD analysis project Ga0196970, IMG submission 148672) | Soil microbial communities from Anza Borrego desert, Southern California, United States - S1+v_5-13C | ecosystem: Environmental > Terrestrial > Soil > Desert | place: USA: California...
CCCAGTCCGGCCACCAGTTCCGCCTGAAGGGCAAGGGCATGTCGGTGCTGCGCAGCCCGCACCGCGGCGACATGTACATCCAGGCGGTGATCGAGACGCCGGTCAACCTGACCAAGAAGCAGCAGGAACTGCTGCGCGAGTTCGAAAAGGCCGGCAAGGAAGGCTCCAACCCCCAGAGCGAAGGCTTCTTCGCCAAGGTCAAGGAGCTGTGGGAAGACCTGAAGGAGTAGGGGTGGTCAGCCCGACCCGCGATTCCGCCGTAAAAGGGCGAGAGGGCAACGGCCTTCTCGCCCTTTTTCATAGTGGCCACGCGTCGCTGCGCCGCACCGGGGGTCCTTGACGAAATTCGCGCCGCACGGGAACCTCCGGCGGTGGGCCGGGGTCACAGGAATGGCCGTTGCCGGTGGGGAGAAACGCGTGTATCTACGGGCCCTTGACATCCTGAGACGGTTCGTGGAGAGGGCGTTCCAAGCCGTGAGCGGTGATCTCTCCCTGGGCCAGATGCGGGACCTGATCGTCCCCCTCGATCACACCCCCATCATCCAGCGGCGGCGCGCGGTGCTGATCCATTCGCGCGTGCGCATGGTGGCGGCGGCCTTCGCCGTGCTGACGCCGTTGTGGATCGTCATCGACGCCTTCATCTTCGCGTGGCCGCTGTCGGGCTGGCTGGCCGCGCTGCGCATCGTCGCCAGCATCGCCTTCGGCGCGCTGGCGCTGCGCTACCGCATCACCGACGACATCCATTCGGCGTGGCGCGGGCTGGCGCTGCTGCTGGCGGTGCCCACCGTGTTCTTCCTGCTGTCCCACCCCATGCTGAACCAGCAGGAGATCGTCGGCGTCGCCGCCGCGGTGGGTGCGGGCTACGCCTTCCTGCCCTTCGTCATGGTGGCGGGACTCAGCGTCTTCCCGCTGACGGCGGTGGAGGGCATCGGCTTCGCCCTGCCCATGCTGGTGGCGCATTTGACGGCGGGCGTCTACGGCTCGCTGGTGTTCCCGTTCCCGTCCTACATCGGCGCGCTGTGGCTGCTGGTGCTGATCATGGTGGTGGCGACGCTGGCGGCCATGAGCCAGCTGCACTTCATGATGGCGCTGGTCGACCAGGCCTCGCACGACGGCCTCACCGGCGCCTTCGGCCGCCGCATCGGCGAGGAGCTGCTGCGCCTGCAGTTCGCGCACGCCCAGCGCTCCGACCAGCCGCTGTCGCTGATCTTCTTCGACCTGGACGACTTCAAGAAGGTCAACGACCGCTACGGCCACGACGAGGGCGACAAGGTGCTGCGCGGCGCGGCCGAGGCGATCCGCGGCATGCTGCGGCAGAGCGACGTGCTGGTCCGCTGGGGCGGCGAGGAGTTCCTGGTCGTCATGCCCAACACGCCGTGCGAGGGTGCGCTGAAGGCGGTCGAGCGGCTGCGCGGCGAGGGCTTCGGACGCCGCCCGGACGGCACCCGGCAGACCGCCAGCGTCGGCATCGCCGAGCACACCGCCGACGGCCCGCGGGAGTGGGAAAAGCTGGTGGAGCTGGCCGACCACCGCATGTACCTGGCCAAGCAGGCCGGCAAGGACCGCGTCGTCGCCGGCGAGCTGCCCGACGCCGCCCTGGTGGAATGACGGGTGGGCTGACGTCGTTACGACTATCAACAAGATTGCCGTTACCCCCGCTCCCGCGTCATAGTCGCGTATTCCAATCCCGCCGGCCCTGAATGCCGGCCGCGGAAAAGAACCGCAGGAGCGCAGGGATGAACCCGCAGGCACCGCCGCCCGATGCGGACGCGGACGTCCGGCCGCCGGACGGCCGCAGCGCCAGCCGGCTCCGCCGCCTGCTCTCCGGCCTGCTGTGGCCGGCGCTGATCGTCCTGGGGCTGGCGGTCACGGCGGGCGGCCTCATCCAGTACTCCGCCGCCTTCAACGACGGGGTGTTCAAGGCGAACGCCCAGCGGCTGGTCGGCGCCCAGGTCCGGCACGCGCGCCAGCAGCTCGGCCAGCGGGTGTCGGACTACGCCTGGTGGGACGAGGCCTACGCCAAGCTGCACGACGAACAGGTGCAGGACGTCACCTGGGCGGAAAAGAACCTGGGCGACTACCTGTTCACCTCGTTCAACATCGGCGCCTCGCTGGTGGTCGACGGCGCCGACGCCGTGCGCTGGGTGCGCAGCCGCGACGGCGCGCTGGACGCCGGGTTCCGCGTCGCCGAAAACGCCGGCCTCATGACGCTGATCCGGCAGGCGCGCGCCGTGCCGACGCCGGACCCGAAGTACGTGGACGGCATCGTCTTCCTGAACGGCGCGCCCTACGCCGTGGCGGCCAGCCGCCTGTCGCCCTTCGAGAGCCCGCAGGACCCGCCGGACACGCAGACCTCGTCGGTGCTGCTTCTCCTGCGGCCGCTGGCCGACATCGTGGCCGACCTGGGAAGCATGTTCGACGGATCCTTCTCCGAGATGCGGGTCGAGGAAGGGGCGGCCGGGGGCGGCGTCGCGCTGACGACGGTGGAGGGGGTGCCGGCCGGCACCGTCGTGTGGGACGCCGAACTGCCCAGCCGCCAGTTGTGGGCCGTGGTCGGCCTGCCCTTCGCCGGGGCCATGCTGGCGCTGTGGGCCGTGCTCGCGATCTTGTGGACGAAGACGCTGCGCGCCAACCACGAGCTGGCTCTGCGCAACGCCGCGCTCGACGCCCACAACCGCGAGATCCGCGCCCTGATGGTCGACCTGGAGGCGGAGAAGACCCGCGCCCAGGCCGGCGAGCGCGCCAAGGCGCAGTTCCTGGCCATGATGAGCCACGAGATCCGCACGCCGCTGAACGGCGTGATGGGCATGGCGCAGGTGCTGCTGCTGTCGCCGCTGAACGACGAGCAGCACCGGCAGGCGCAGACGATCCTGGCGTCGGGCCAGAGCCTGCTCGACATCCTCAACGACATCCTGGACATCTCGAAGTTCGACGCCGGGCACATGCACCTGGACGTGCAGGACCTGCCGGTGGCCGAGCTGCTGGAGGAGAGCACCTGCCCCTTCGAGGAGACGGCGCGCGGCAAGGGCATCACCCTGTCGGTGACCGTCGGCGACGACGTGCCGCCGCACGTGCGGGGCGACGCCATGCGGCTGCGGCAGGTGCTGGTGAACCTGCTGTCCAACGCCATGAAGTTCAGCAAGGGCGGCTGCGTCGCGCTGAGCCTGACGCGGCTGCGCTTCCCCGGCCAGGATGGCGACTGGTACCGCTTCAGCGTCGCCGACCAGGGCATCGGCATGACCGAGGAGGTGCGCGCCAAGCTGTTCCAGGACTTCGTCCAGGGCGACGGCGGCATCACCCGCCGCTTCGGCGGCACCGGCCTGGGCCTCGCCATCTGCAAGCGGCTGGTGACGCTGATGGACGGCGAGATCGGCGTGGAGAGCGAGCCCGGCCGCGGCAGCCGCTTCTGGTTCGACGTGCCGCTGCCGCCCGCGGCACCGCCGGACGCGGCCGATGCCGCCTGCCCCGGCCCGGCCGCGCGGTCGGCATAAAGCGGCTCAGGCCGCCTCTTCCCCCACCAGCCGCGCCTGTTCCCAGGCCAGCAGGGCGCGCTTGCGCGGCACGCCGTAGCGGTAGTTGTGGATGACGCCGGACTTCTGGATCACCCGGTGGCAGGGGATCAGCACGCACACCGGGTTGCGGCCCACGGCGGCACCGACCGCGCGCATGGCCGTCGGCTGGCCGATGGCGCGCGCCACGTCCTCGTAGCTGACCACCGCGCCCGATGGGATGCGCAGCAGCGCCTCCCACACCTTGACCTGGAAGTTGGTGCCCTTCAGCAGCAGGCGCAGCGGCTCGCCGTCGGCCGAGCGCCAGCCGCCCTCCCAACCGAAGGCGCGGGCGGCCACGTCGCGGGTGGATTCCGCATCCTCCACCAGCCGGGCGGCCGGCCACGCCGCCTCGAACTCGGCCAGCGCGTCGGACGCGTCGGAACGGTCGGCGAAGGTCAGCCAGCACACGCCGCGCTCCGTGCTGCCGACCAGGGCGCGGCCGAAGGGGCTGTCGTGCAGGCCCCAGCGGATGGTCAGGCCGGCGCCCTCGGCCTTGTACTCGCCCGGCGTCATCGCCTCGCACGCCACGAACAGGTCGTGCAGGCGGGACGGGCCGGACAGGCCGACGTCCAGCGCGGTGTCCAGCACGCTCTGGTTCTCCGCCAGCAGGCGCTTGGCGTGGTCGAGCGTGAGGAACTGCACGAAGCGCTTGGGGCTGATGCCGACCCAGCGGGTGAACAGGCGCTGGAAATGGTAGGGGCTCATCCCGGCGACGCCGGCCAGTTCCTCCAGCGAAGGCTGGTCCTGCCAGTGGTCGACGAGGTGGCGGATGGTGACGGTCAGCGCGCGGTAGTGGGCGCTGTCGGTGTCGTCGGTGGTGGCGTGGGCTACTTGGGCAAGCATGGCGGTGTCCCTCTTGCGTCGGACACCAAGGGTGGCGACTCGCGGGCCGCCGGCCAACCCGTTTCTTGCGCCGTCAGCCGACCGGTTCGGGCTGGCACGGCGCGTGGCGCCACGTGGCCAGCGCACCGTTCAGCGCCTTGGCGAACTCCAGCCGCTCGTCCGGGCTGAGGAAGGAGCCGACGGTCACCGACTGCCCGTGCGAGGTCAGCGTCACCTGGCTCTCGTGCCGGGGCGGGTCGTCCATGCTGACGCGCAGCCAGTAGGGCTGGAAGGTCCACACCCGATCCGGCTTCTTCCACGCGACGCGCTGCACGGTGAGGTCGGTGTCGGTCAGCCGCACCCGCTCGTACAGGCGGGCGGAGCGGTAGTTGGCGCGGAACGCCCAATAGAGGATGGCGATGTCCAGCCCGAAGAACCCGGTGACCGGCCACGCCCCCATCGCCCAGAAGGCGCCGCCGACGATGGCGCTGACCAGCACCACGCCGCCCATCAGCACGCGGAAGCCGGTGCGCCCAAGGCTGCGGTGCGGGTGCAGGATGGCGTCGAAGAAGACGCGGCGCGGTGACGGAGGGGTTACATCGTTCGTCATAGGCCGGGATCTATGCCCCCGCTGGTTCGCACGGTAAAGCATTCCGTGCTGCGACACGTTTGCGCGGTACCCCGTCCGGCGGGTAAAGTCCGCGGCATGAAGCCCGCTGCCATCGAAGACATGTTTCGCCGGTTGGCATCCGCCAACCCCGAGCCGAAGAGCGAGCTGGAGTACGTCAACCCGTACACGCTGCTCGTCGCCGTGGTGCTGTCGGCGCAGGCCACCGATGCCGGCGTCAACAAGGCCACGCGCCCGCTGTTCCAGCGCGTCACCACGCCCCGGCAGATGGTCGAGCTGGGGGAGGAGGGGCTGCGGGAGTACATCAAGACGATCGGCCTGTTCAACACCAAGGCCAAGAACGTCATCAAGCTGTCGGAGATCCTGGTCGCCGAGCACGGCGGCGAGGTGCCGCGCGACCGCGAGGCGCTGGAGAAGCTGCCCGGCGTGGGGCGCAAGACGGCCAACGTGGTGCTGAACGTCGCCTGGGGCGAGGAGACGATGGCGGTGGACACCCACATCTTCCGCGTCTCCAACCGCACCGGCCTGGCGCCCGGCAAGACGCCGGAGGCGGTGGAGCGCGGCCTGTTGAAGGTGGTGCCGAAGCCCTACCTGCGCCACGCGCACCACTGGCTGATCCTGCACGGCCGCTACGTCTGCAAGGCCCGCAAGCCCGACTGCGCCAAGTGCATCATCGCCGACCTGTGCGACTCGGACGAGAAGGTAGGGGTGCCGGCAATGGCGAAGAGCGTGGCGGCGAAGAAGGCGGCGCCGAAAAAGACGAAGCCCGGCGTGGCGTAGGCCACACCGGGCTGGACTTCCCTACGTTGGGTTTTCGGCTTTGGCCTCAACCCAACCTACGACGATACCGTAGGTTGGGTTGAGCGCAGCGAAAACCCAACGTTATCAGCAACTCACTCCGCACTCACCAAAGCAGCGACCGGCTCCGGGGCGGCGGCGGGCCTCGGCGCGGTGGCCGTCAGGACCTGCACGTCGCCGATCAGCTGGCCGCCGGCCTCGACCGCCAGCTCGCCGTACTTGATCGAGCCGGTGATCTTGCCGCCGGAGCGGACGGTCAGGCGGCCGCGCACGCTGAGGTCGCCCTCGAAACGGCCGCCGATGTCGGCCTCGTCGATCTCGACCGAGCCCTTGAACAGGCCGGTGTCGGTGATCTCGATGGAGCGGCCGTCGCGCAGCTTGGCCTCCACCGTGCCCTCGACCACCAGGATGTCGCAGGAGCCGATCTCGCCCGACAGCGAGATGTCGCGGCCGACGATCAGGCGGCGCTGGTCGGCGGCGGGGGCAACCACCGGGGCCGGAGCCGGGGCCGCGGCGACGGGGGCCGGGACCGGCGTGGGGGCGAGGCCGTCCGGACGGCGGGGTGCCGCGCCGGGGATGTCGACCACGCGGCGCGGAACGTCCGGCTTGAAGGAGGAGCCGGGGATGGACGGTGCGGTGGGGGACTTCGGCGGGGTGGTGGTCATCTCGGGTCCCTTGTCGGAAAGCGGCGGACGGAACGTCGGCATGGCAGGCGGCGCCGAAGGCGGCTGCGGCGACGTCGAAACGGGCGCCGCGGCGGGCGGCGTGACGGAGGAGGGCGCGACGGCCCCGGCGGGCGGCTCCATGGTCGCCGCGTCCGGCGCGGCGGGCGCGGCCGTGGCGGCGCCTTCCGGCTTGGGCGTGCCGACCGGCGGATTCTTTCGTCCGAACAGCATGAACTCGTCCCCTGGTCAGATCAGGTCATGTGGCGTCTTCGGATGACGGCGCCATGGTCGCACGGCACACCCGAAAAGTCGGCGCACCATCGAGTCGGGGTATCACGGTCATCCGGCCGGCCGCAAGGGGCGAATCAGGGTGCGGAAGATGTCCATCGCATCGTGTGAAAGACATGCACCATGAAGGCGCTCGCGACGACCGGCACCAGAAGGTTCACCACCGGGACCGTCGAAAGAAAGGCGATTATGACGCCGGCCAAAAAAGGTTTCAGTGGGTAGGCGCGCCGCAGCTCGCGCGCCGCTTGCCGTCCAATCCGGCGGTTCGCCACAAGCTCGAAATATTCGCGGCCGAGCAAGTAGCCGTTGATCGTATAGAACACCAAAAGATTCAGTCCGGGTGCGGCCAGATACAGCGGCAGCGCCACGATGTTGGCCACCACGACCACCAGAAGGAAGCGCAATGCCGTCGCCATGTCGTTGAGGACGGTGGAGGACAGCGGCGGCGGCAGGCGCGGGTAGTGGCGCTGTTCCACCCGCTCCACCACCTCCTCCAGCAGCAGGCCGGAGACCATGGCGACCATCGCCGGGAACAGGATCCAGGCCAGCACCACCGTCAGCACCCCGCCCAGCACGTCGATGGCGGTGTCCACCCACGACCAGTCGACCAGAACCGTGCTGGTCAGCGCCCATTCCACCAGCACCAGCAGCGCCGCGAAGGCGGCCACTGCGCCGGCCACGCCGATCCACACCACCCGGCGCGAGCGCGGGTCCGACAGCTGGGCGAACGCGAGCATCAGCGCACGGATCATGTCCGGAAATTCCCTGTTGCGGGGCAAGATGCCGCAGTTCTAAGGCGCCCGGCGGCGGCGGGCAAGCGGCCGGCGGGCTTGTGGCGGCGCGCCCGGCCGCTATACTCGCGCCGGAATCAAAGACCGAATCCCAGACAGCACCATAAGGAGTGTCATGGCCGCCGCCCTGTACGACGTCACCGGCATCGGCAACGCCATCGTCGACGTGATCGCCCACGCCGACGACGCCTTCCTCGCCGCCAACGGCATCGAGAAGGGGGCCATGACCCTCATCGACGCCGCCCGCGCCGAAGAGCTGTACGGCCGCATGGGACCGGGCGTGGAGGTCTCCGGCGGCTCGGCCGGCAACACCATGGCGGGCTTCGCCTCGCTGGGCGGCCGGGGGGCCTACGTCGGCAAGGTGTGCAACGACCAGCTCGGCTCGGTCTTCCGGCACGACATCACGGCGGCCGGCGTGCACTTCGCCACCGACCCGCTGCACGGCGGCGCGCCCACCGCGCGCTGCCTGATCCTGGTGACGCCGGACGCCCAGCGCTCCATGAACACCTACCTGGGTGCGTGCGTCGAGCTGGGGCCGGAGGACATCGACGAGGCGATGATCGCCGCCTCGCAGGTCACCTACCTGGAAGGCTACCTGTGGGACCCGCCGCGCGCCAAGGAGGCCTTCCTGAAGGCCGCCGGCGCGGCGCACGCGGCCGGGCGCAAGGTGTCGCTGTCGCTGTCCGACTCCTTCTGCGTGCACCGCCACCATGACGAGTTCATGGACCTGGTGGCCAACCACGTCGACATCCTGTTCGCCAACGAGCACGAGATCGGCGCGCTGTACGGCACCGACGACATCGCGGTGGCGGTCGAGGCGGTGAAGGGCCATTGCGAGGTGGCGGCGCTGACCCGCAGCGAGAAGGGTGCCATCATCGTCGCCGGCGGGCAGGTGTTCGAGGTGCCGGCGGCGCCGGTGGCCCGCGTGGTCGACACCACCGGGGCCGGCGACCTGTACGCCGCCGGCTTCCTCTACGGCTACACCCGCGGCCTCGCCCCGGCCGTGTGCGGCCGCCTGGGCGCCATCGCCGCGGCCGAGGTGATCAGCCACGTCGGCGCCCGGCCGGAAGTGTCCCTGGCCGAGCTGGTCAAGGGCGTGGTGTAACCGCCGACGTTGGGTTTTCGCTCTCGCTCAACCCAACCTACGGGGCCAACCTACGACTCAGCGGTAGGTTGGGTTGAGGCGGCAGCCGCAAAACCCAACGGCTGGCCATCCCCCGGCCGGTCGGGGGAGTTTGTGTTTGCCGGCGCCTGGGTTAAGCTGCGGAACCGCGCCGCTGCCGGGCCCGCCGATGCTGATCTACCTGCCGATTGCCGAAATGTCGGTCGACGCCCTGGTGGTGCTCGCCATGGGCGGGCTCGTCGGGTTCCTGTCGGGGCTGTTCGGCGTGGGCGGCGGCTTTCTGATGACGCCGCTGCTGATCTTCCTGGGCGTGCCGCCGGCCGTGGCGGTGGGCACGCAGGCCAACCAGCTGGTGGCGGCCAGCGTGTCGGGCGTGCTGGCGCACTGGCGGCGCGGCAACGTCGACGTGAAGATGGGCGTCGTCATGCTGATCGGCGGCCTCGTCGGCACCACGGTCGGCGTGTGGATCTTCGGCCTGCTGCAGCGGCTGGGCCAGATCGACGTGGCCATCTCGCTGTCCTACGTCTTCTTCCTGGGCGTCATCGGCTCGCTGATGCTGGTGGAGAGCACGCGCGCACTGATCCGCGGGCGCCGGCCGACGGCGACGCGCGGCAAGCTGCACCACCACATCTGGCTGCACGGCCTGCCGCTGAAGATGCGCTTCCATCGCTCCAAGCTGTACATCTCGGCCCTGCTGCCGGCGGGGATCGGCGCGGTGGGCGGCATGCTGGTGGCGATCATGGGCATCGGCGGCGGCTTCCTGCTGGTGCCGGCGATGATCTACCTGCTGAACATGCCGACCGCGCTGGTGGCCGGCACCTCGCTGTTCCAGATCATCTTCACCACGGCGGTGGCGACGGTGCTGCAGGCGGCCAGCAACCAGACGGTGGACGTCATGCTGGCGCTGCTGCTGCTGGTGGGCGGCGTGATCGGCGCGCAGTTCGGCACCAAGGCCGGCGGCTACCTGCGCGGCGAGCAGGCGCGGGCCCTCCTGGGCCTGCTGGTGGTGATCGTCGCGGCCCGGCTGGCGTGGGACCTGGTGACGACGCCGCCCGACCTGTTCAGCATCTCCGGCGGCGGGGGCGGCTGGTGAGGGGGCGCGCGGCGTTGCCGCTGGCCGTGCTGGGCGCCCTGTTCGGCGCGGCGCTGGCGGTGGCGCTGACCTTCGCCCTGTCGGCGCGCGCGCAGCAGCTGGTGGCCGACCTGTCCAGCCACCTGATCGCCATCACCACCGGCTTTTCCGGCACGGAGGTGGTGCTGTTCGGCTCCACCGACGGGCAGGGCGACGTGGCCGTCGTGGTGACCGGGCCGCGCAGCAACGTGCGCGTGCGCCGCAAGGACCGCACCGCCGGCATCTGGATCAACCGCGAGAGCGTGCTGTTCGAGCAGGTGCCCAGCTATTACGTGGTCGCCACCAACCGCCGGCTCGAGTCGCTGGCGCCGGAGTCGGTGCTGGAGCGCCACCAGATCGGCACCGCGCACCTGCGCCTGGACACCAGCGATCTGGTCGGTCCGCTGGCGCTGGGCGACTTCCGCGAGGCGCTGATCCGCAACAAGCAGCGCGCCGGCCAGTACGGCCTGACGCACGGGCAGGTGACGTTCCTTGGCGAGCGGCTGTTCCGCACCAACATCTATTTTCCGGCCAATGTGCCGACGGGCCTGTACAACGTGGAAGTGTTCCTGATCCGCGGCGGCGAGGTGGTCAGCGCCCAGACGACGCCGCTGGTCGTGTCGAAGATCGGCTTCAGCGCCGAGGTCTTCGACTTCGCGCGCAGCCAGCCGCTGACCTACGGCGTGGTGGCCGTGATCGGCGCCATCGCCGCCGGCTGGCTGGCGGGTGCGATGTTCCGGAGGGTGTAGATGAGCGACAGCGAAGCAACTGACAGCGAAGCAACCGGCAGCCCGGACAACAAGCGCATCTTCCTGGTGGTGGTCGACGAAAGCCCGGAATTGAAGGTGGCGCTGCGCTACGCTTGCCTGCGCGCCAAGAAATCCGGCGGGCGGGTGGCGCTGCTGTACGTCATCGAACCGGCGGAGGTGCAGAGCTGGCTGGCCGTCGAGACGCTGATGCGCGAGGAGCAGCGCGCCGAGGCCGAGCAGAAGCTGCAGAAGCTGGCGCGCGAGGTGAACGCCTCCACCGGCGCCGTGCCCATCCTCTACATCCGCGAGGGCGACCGCCGGGACGAGCTGATGGCCCTGATCGACGAGGAGCCGGGCATCTCCATCCTGGTGCTGGGCGCGGGCATCGAGCCGGAGGGGCCGGGACCGCTGATCTCCTTCTTCGCCGGGCGCGGCGTGGGCCGCCTGCGCATCCCGCTGACCATCGTCCCCGGCGGGTTGAGCGAGGAACAGCTGGACGCCATCACCTGACCGTTCAACGCCCGTACAGCGCGGCGAGGCTGCGCAGGTCGATGTCGCTGCGGTCGTCGGTCAGCACCGGGTGGCCGGCGCCGTCCGCGGGGTGGATGGTTTCGGCGATGCGGCGGGACGCGTACAGGGCCGGCGCGGGGGCTTTCTCCAGGCGTACGTGTACGTCGGCCAGCGTACGCGCGTCCGCCGTGGCGATCAGGAAGTAGTTGCCGTTGCCGGCGTCGGCCATGAAGACGGACGGGAACACCGCCGCCAGCGTCGCCGCCAGCGGCCCCGTCAGCACGTCGCGGTCGGCCGGCGAGGCGACGTTCATCATCACCATGCCGCCGGGCGCCAGCCGCTGCTTTACGGCCGCGAAGAACTCCCGCGTCGCGGTGAAGAACGGGATGACCGTGCCGTTGTAGAGGTCGACAAGAATGACGTCGTGCGTCTCGGCCGAGGTCCGGACGAAGCGGCGGGCGTCGGCCACCTGGGTGCGCACGCCGGTGAGGCCGAAATGCTCGCGCGCCACCTCCACCACCGCCGGATCCAGCTCGACGCCCAGGATGTCGGCGTCGGGCCACGCGCGGCCGATCTCCCGCGCCGCCACGCCGCCCGCCAAGCCCAGGATCAGCACGCGTCGGCCCTCCGCCAGTGCGGGTGCGGCGGCGAACAGGTCGTAGTACAGGCCGGTCGGCCCGCCGTCCTTGCGCAGGCGCGACTGCACCGCCCACAGCACGTTCAGGTGCAGGCGGACCTCGCGCTCGTCCTCGCGCACGTAGATGGTGTTGTGCGGCGTCTCGCGGTACAGGGCGAACCCCTCGCCCTCCCGCCACGCGGCCCCCCAGGCGGCCAGCGCCAGCAGCGCCGCCGTGACGCCCACCTCCCGCCCGCGCGGCAGCGGCAGGCAGGCGGCGGCCAGGATGACGCCGGCCACCGCGTAGCCGGCCGACACGCCGATGGCGGGAATGACGAAGAAGGACGCGAAGAAGGTGCCGCCGATACTGCCCAGCGTGCCGACGGCGTAGATCCGCCCCGCCGACGCCGCCGTGCCGCCCGCCGCTGTCAACCCTGCACAGATCGGCGAGACCATGGCCAGCGCGAAGGACGGCGCCCCCAGCAGCAGCATGGCGCCGACCACCGACCCGGCCGGCGTGCCGACGCCGCCCCCGGCCGCCGCCTCCAGCAGCCCCGGCCCGACCCACGGCGACGCCCCCGCCCACAGCGCCCCGGCCACCAGCGCGCCGCGCAGCGCCGGCACCGCGCGCGGCCCGTCGCCCACCGACCCGCCGTACCAGTAGCCGGCCGCCATGAACCCCAGCACCACGCCGATGACCGCCCCCCACTGGTAGACGGAATAGCCGTAGTGCGGCGCCATCAGCCGCCCGCCCAGGATCTCCAGCATCATCAGCGACCACCCCCCGGCGAAGGCGGCGATCAGGAACGGGGCGGTGCGGCGGGAGATGGCGTTCATGGAAGCGTGTCTATGGGTGCCGGCACCCACCGTCAACGGAACGGTTGTCGTGGTGCAACTGTTGCACTAAGCTTTCGGCATGCCGACGATCGCGCGGTTCGCCGCCTGCACCGTGTCCATATATCCTGCGGACCACAACCCGCCACACGTCCACATCCGGGGACCGGACTTCGAGGCGCTGGTCGAGATCGGCGGGAAGGGCAGGATCATCGGCCGGACGGGCAAGGTCCGCACCATCACGGAAGCCATGGATTGGATCAAGGCCAACGCCGAAATGCTCTTAGAGCGCTGGAAGGAGCTGAACCCATGAGGACCGTGCCGCATCAACAGATCGCCGACGTGCACACCCGTCTCCCCGCAACGCTGGTGGTGACGTGGAAGGACGGCAGCGTGGAAAAGGTCGACCTGTCCGCCGTCCTGGCGCGCAGCCGCGCCTTGGCACCACTGCGCGATCCGGATCTCTTCCAGCGGGCGCACGTCGGGGAATGGGGCTGGTCGGTCGCCTGGACGGACGATCTGGACCTCAGCTCGCAACAGCTCTGGCGCTGGGCGGGGGAGCAGAACGGGGACTTCATGCCGGCCGACGACTTCCGCGCCTGGATGGAGCACAACGGCCTGTCGCTGAGCAAGGCGGCCGACGCGCTCGGCATCAGCCGCCGCATGGTGGCCTATTATACGGGCGGGGAGCGCCCCATACCGAAGACGATCCGGCTGGCGACCGTGGGGTTCGACGCGCTGAAGCACGGCATGGCCGCCTGACGGGCGCGGCCGTCAGCCGTTCAGCCCGAACACCTGGATCGGCTCCACCAGCCCCTTCACCGGCTGCCAGCCCAGCGACGCCAGACGCTCCGGGCAGTGGCGGGCGAAGGCTTCCGAGGTCAGCACCGGGCGGTCCAGGCGGGCGCACAGCCCCTCGATGCGGCTGACCAGGTTGACGGCCGGGCCGATCACCGTGAAGTCCAGGCGGTTGGGGGCGCCGATGTTGCCGTACATGACGTCGCCGACGTGCAGCGCCAGACCGTAGCGCAGCGTCGGCTGGCCCCAGGCGGCGCGTTCCGCGTTCAGGCGCGCCATCCCGGCCAGCGCCTCCTCGGCGGCGTCCAGCGCGCGGGCGCAGGTCGCGGCCTCGCAATCGGCGGCGCAGGGGCCGTCGGGCAGCGGGAAGACGGCCAGCACGGCGTCGCCGACGAACTTCAGGATCTCGCCGTCGCGCGCCTCGATGGCGCCGCCCATGATCTCGAAATAGCCATTCAGCAGCGCGATCAGCTCCTCACGCGGCAGGCGGTCGGCCAGCGCCGTGAAGCCGCGCAGGTCGCAGTACCACAGCACGGCGTTCAGGCCCGCCCCGGTGCCGCGCCGGATGTCGCCGGACAGGATGCGCGCCCCGGTGCGCCGGCCGACGTAGGTGTCGAGCACCGTGGCGGCGAGGCGGCGCACGCTCTTCAGCTCCAGCACCGCGGCCAGCGCCGGCAGAACGCCGTCGACCAGCGCCAGATCGGCGGTGGAGAAGCCGCCCGGCCGGTCTGTGGCGACGCTCAGCATGTTGCGCCGGCCGTTGGAGAAGGCGAGCGCCATGATGGCGTAATCGGTGATGTTCTGCGCCTTCAGGTCGTCCAGCACGGGGAACGGCCAGGGCTCGGCCATCCGTTCCAGGGGAAAGCGCATGGCCTCCGCACCGGCGTCGATGATGGCGGCCACGGGGCTGGAGCGGTATTCGGGGGTGTTCTCGCTGCCGTGTTCGCGCTCCACCACCTCGACGATGCCGCGGCCGTGGCGCCAGTAGACGGTCATCATGCGGAACAGCGGGTGCAGCACGCGCAGGCCCAGCGCGCAACGGACCAGCGGCACGCCCTCGGCCGCCATGCGGGCGCAGAAGGCGTCCAGCACGTCGGGGACTTCGGGAAGCATCCGGGCCTCGCCGAGCAGCCAATCGACGACCGCCGCGCGGGCGTCGCTGCCCGAAGCAGCGGAATCCTTGCTCACCGTCAAATTCCCCAACGAGGGCGCGCTTGATCTTGGGCGGGATTCTGCCCAAGTTTCCGATACGCCGCCAGTCTTCTTCGGCGGCAGCGCAGAAAGGATTCAGCACCATGTTCATCCAGACCGAGCAGACCCCCAATCCGGCCACCCTCAAGTTCCTGCCGGGGCGTGAGGTGCTCGGCCACGGCACGGCGGACTTCACCAGCCGCGAGGCAGCCGCCCGCTCGCCGCTCGCCGAGCGGCTGTTCGAGATCGACGGCGTCGCCGGCGTCTTCCTGGGCGCCGACTTCATCACCATCACCAAGGACGGCGGCAAGGAGTGGTTCCTGCTGAAGCCTTCCATCCTCGGCGTCATCATGGAGCACTTCACCGCCGGCAAGCCGGTGCTGCTGCACGGCGGCGACGACAACGCGGTGACCGAGGACGACGACGAGATCGTCCAGCAGATCAAGGAGCTGCTCGACACCCGCGTGCGCCCGGCGGTGGCGCAGGACGGCGGCGACATCACCTTCCACGGCTTCGACCGCGGCGTGGTCTACCTGCACATGAAGGGCTCGTGCGCCGGCTGCCCCAGCTCGACCGCCACGCTGAAGAACGGCATCGAGAACATGCTGCGCCACTACATCCCCGAAGTGGTCGAAGTCCGCGCCGTGCGCTGACGTTTTCGACGTTGGGTTTTCGCTGCGCTCAACCCAACCTACCGCCACGCCGTAGGTTGGGTTGAGGCACAGCCGAAAACCCAACGCGCCTTCGGTTTCTTTACTCCGGCACCAGGAACTGCACGCCGAACCAGCGCCAGCGGCCGTCGGGGCCGGGCAGCGTGCAGTTGACGCGCGAGCGGCCCGGCGGGAAGGGGTCGGCGATGCGCACCTCCACCCGGTCCTCGGCGATGTGCTCCACCTGGGTGCGGCCCTGGCCGGAGGCGAAGCAGGCCAGCCGCGACAGGTCGCCCACCGCCTCGCCCACCGTGAAGCCGAGCGGCGGCGGGTTGACCGTCAGGACCGGATCGTCCGGCGTCACGTCGGACACCGGCAGCGGCAGCGCGTTGGCGGCGAGGCGGAAGCGCTCGATGCCGCCGAACGACTCGATCATCACGAAGCGCGGCAGGGCGCGGAAATCGCTGTCCGGGTGGATGACGCCCGACTGCTGCCCGAAGCCGGCGGCGAAGCCCTGCTCGGCCACCAGCGTGCGCAGCGCCGCGGAATAGTCGCCGCCGGGATAGGCGAACAGCGCCGGCCGCTGGCCCAGCTCCGCCTGCAGGCGGTCGCGGGCGCGGCGCAGCTCGGCGCGCGTGTCGACCGGCGGCTTGGACACCAGCGAGGCGGTGGTGGTGCCCAGGGCGCCGATGGTGACGCCCCCGGCGGACGCCAGCTGGCGCAGCTCGTCCCAGGTCATGTGCGTGTCGGGCCGGCCCACCGCGTCGGCGGCGATGAACAGCGTGAAGGGCAGGCCCGCCGCCCGCAGGCGCGGCCAGGCGTGGCGGTAGAAGGACCGGGTCGCGTCGTCGATGGTGATGGCGACCGTGCGCGGCGGCAGCGGCGCCTGGTTGTGCACCGCCTCCAGGATCTGCGGCAGCGGCAGCACGGCGTAGTCGCCGTTCTTCAGCTCCTCCAGGTGCGCCTCGAACTGGTCGATGCGGATGCTGCTGGAGGGGGTCTGGTCCTCGCCGAAGCGGTTGTAGGAGAAGACGACGGCGCTCGGGCCATCGTCGGGGGTGGCCGGGGCAGCCACGGCCGGGGCGCCCGCGCAGGCCAGGAAGGCCCATGCGGCGACGGCGGCAAGCGAGGCGGCGACGCGGCGGAACGGCATGGCATCGGTGTCGACATGGCGGCCGGTTCGGGACCGGCCAACGCCGATGGTGTGGCACAGCCGCCGCGCGGGAACAAGGGATGAACCGCCGCAGGCTTGGCTTCACCGGCGGACGGTGCCCATGTGCAACAGGACCTGTGGCGATCAGGCCACCGCCGGAACCCGCCCCGGAACCGGCCCTGCCATCATGCGCCCGCCGGCCGCCGCATCGGTCAACAGGGGGTGGCGTTCGGCGTCGGGAAGCTGGTAATGCCACCATTCCGCGTCGTAATGCCGCCACCCCGCCGCCGTCATGATGCCGAGCAGCAGCGCCCGGTTGCGCTGCACCGCGGGGGGCAGGTCGGCGCGGCCGTGGTGCGAGCGCTCCGTCATGTCGTCGAAGGGCGTTCCCATGTCCAGCGGGCGGCCGTCCGCGCCGTCGAGCGTCAGGTCCACCGCCACGCCGCGCGAATGGTTGGAGCCGAGTCGCGGGTCGGCGATGTAGACGGGATCGGGCAGCGCGTGCCATAGCTCCCATTGCGCCTCGACCGGGCGGAAGGCATCGTAGACGCGCAGCCGGAACCCGGCGCCGCGCGCCAGTTCCGCCGCGCGGGCCAGACGCGCGGCGGCGTCCGGGTGCAACAGGCAGACGGCGCGGCGATAGACCGGCCGGCCGGTCAGGTTGTCGTCCGTGGCGTAGCGGAGGTCGAGGGCGACGTCGAACGCCGGGGGCGCGATTTCGATCAGCATGGATGGAAACGGTGGAACGGCGAAGGGTCCCTCCGTGTAGCACGGATGGAGCACGGGCATGAAGGTTCTGGGTCTCGACACGGCGACGTCCGGCTGCTCGGCGGCGGTGTGGGACGACGGGCGCGTCACCGCGCGCCGGGCCGGGCCGATGGCCCGCGGGCAGGCGGAGGCGCTGGTGCCCATGGTGCAGGCCGTGCTGGCCGAGGCCGGGGTGGCGGTGGATGATCTCGATCGCATCGCCGTCACCGTGGGGCCGGGCGCCTTCACCGGCCTGCGCATCGCGCTGGCGACGGCGCGCGGCTATGCGCTGGCGGCAGGTCTGCCCATCGTCGGGCTGACCACCTTCGACGCGGTGGCGCACGCCCTGCCGGAGGAGGAGCGCCGCGGGCGGCGCGTGCTGGTCGCCATCGACTCCCGGCGGGCCGAGCCGTTCCTGCAACTCTTCGACGAAGATCTGACACCGGTCGGCGAGCCGGCGCTGCTGGAACCGGCGGCGGTGCCCGGCTGGCTCCCCGGCGGGCCGTTGCTGGTGGCCGGCGACGCGGCGGCGATGCTGGCCCCGGTTCTGGCCCCGGTGCCGGGTGGCCGGCCGGAAACCGCCTTCGCCACCGGTCCGGGACTGCCGGACGCGGCGGTGGTCGCCGCGCTGGGCGCCCGGCGCGCCGCGGGACTGCCGGCGCAGCCGCTCTACCTGCGCGCGCCCGACGTCACGCTGCCCAAGGCCAGACCGTGACGGCCATTGTCATCCGCCCGGCCACAACCTTCGAAGCCGAAGTAATGGCTGCCATGCAGCGGCTCTGTTTTCCTGAGGAACCTTGGTCGGCGGAGTTCGTCGGCACGCTGATGGGGCAGCCGGGAACCTTCGCCCTGCTCGCCGTGCGCGGCGACAGCGAGCCGGCCGGCTTCGTGCTGGCCCGCGCCGTCGCGGACGACGCGGAGATCCTGACCATCGGCGTTCTGCCGGGGGAGCGCGGCGGCGGGCTCGGCCGCCGGCTGGTCGACGAGGCCGCGGAAGGCGCGCGGCGCCTGGGCGCCACCGCGCTGTTCCTGGAGGTGGCGGAGGACAACACGGCCGCCCGCGCGCTCTACGCCGCCGCCGGCTTCGCGCCCGTGGGGCGGCGCCCGGGCTATTACAAGCGGCCGGACGGGCGCGTGGCAGCGTTGGTGCTGCGGCGTTCGTTCTGAGCCTTAACTTTTTCGCACGATCAGGCGGTGCGGACCGGCCGGATCGTCCGGATTTTCGGGGCTCAGCGCGAGAATGGCGTGCCCCAGTTCCCCCAGAGATCGCGGCACGTTTTCCAAGGGTTCGCCTGCATTCAGCCGCACTTCCAGGGTCTGGCCGCTCGCCATCCGTTCCACCGACAACTTCGTTTTGACGAAGGTTAACGGACACACCTCCGTCGTGATGTCCAAGAAGTAATCTGCGGACCTTTCTTCGTGCACGTCTTCCTCTTTCTGCCAAAGATTGGATATTGCGTGTGGCGGCGAACCTCTTTATATGGAGAGGAACGCCAAGCCGCGGAGCAAGCTTACATGAGCAATGGGTCCCCTTCCAACGCGCTGTTGTCTCTGACCACGGAGATCGTGGCGGCGCATGTCTCCAACAATACAGTGGCCCTCAACGATCTCCCGACGCTGATCGAACAGGTGTACAAGTCCCTGTCCAACGTGGGGGTTGAGCAGGTACCCGTGGAGGAGCGCCCGCAGCCGGCCGTGCCCGTGAAGAAGTCGGTGACGCCGGACTACATCATCTGCCTCGAGGACGGCAAAAAGCTGAAGATGCTGAAGCGCCACCTCAAGACCGCCTACAACATGTCGCCGGAGGAATACCGGGACCGCTGGGGCCTGCCGACCGACTACCCGATGGTGGCGCCGAACTACGCCCGCCAGCGCAGCTCGCTGGCCAAGCAGATCGGCCTCGGCACCCGCGCCCGCCGCGGCGCCTGACAGTCACGCGCGGCCCGTTCCGGAGCGTCGCCGCATCGGCGGTTGACCGCCGGGCATTGCTTTGTGGTATCCCTGTTGGCCGGGCACGCGCCCGGCCCATGGGGCCGAAGTGTCGGGCCCGTGTTGCGACCCAGCCAATGCGATCCGGATGACTGACACGAGCACCGATCAGGCCAGTTCCTCTGAACTGCGCATGGGCTCCCTCGAAGTGCGGCTCGCCGAGTCCGCTGCCGAGATCGATTGGGCGCAGGCCCTGCGCTACCGCGTCTTCTACAACGAGATGTCGGCGGTGCCCTCGCCCGAGATGGCGGCGCGCCACCGCGACTTCGACGACTTCGACGCGCTGTGCGACCACCTGCTGGTCGTCGACCACGCGCGCGGCGGCGGGCCGGAGTCCGTGGTCGGCACCTACCGCCTGATCCGCCGCCCGGCGGCCGAGAAGGCCGGGCGCTTCTATTCCAGCAGCGAGTACGACATCGCCCCGCTGGCCAACTTCCCCGGCGAGGTGCTGGAGCTGGGCCGGTCCTGCGTCGACGCCGCCTACCGCACGCGCGGCAGCATGCAGCTGCTGTGGCGCGGCATCGCCGCCTACGTCGCCCAGCACCGGATCGAGCTGATGTTCGGCTGCGCCAGCCTGCCCGGCACCGACCCGCAGGCGATCGCCCAGCCGCTGTCCTACCTCCACCACTACCATCTGGCCCCGCCGGAGCTGCGCGCCCGCGCGCTGCCCGACCTCTACGTCGACATGGCGCTGATGGAGAAGGAGGCGGTGGACGCCAAGCGGGCGCTGGTCGAGCTGCCGCCGCTGATCAAGGGCTACCTGCGCCTGGGCGGCTTCATCGGCGACGGCGCGGTGATCGACCACCAGTTCAACACCACCGACGTCTGCATCGTGGTGAAGACCGACCTCGTCACCGACAAGTACGCCAAGCACTACGAGCGGCGCAGCCGCGACGCGCAGTCCGCCTGAGCCGGGAGCGGAAGCCGTGATGGGATCGCCGGTCCTCGGCTTCGCCCGCCTCGTCGTCTACCTGTTGTGGACGGTCGTGCTGATCCCGGTGCAGGCGCTGGCGGTGGCGCTGCGCTGGCCGCTGCGGCACAGCCTGCCGCGCTTCTACCACGCGGTGTGCACGCGCATCATCGGCATCGACGTGGTGGTGCGCGGCGAACCGGCGCGCGAGCGGCCGGTGCTGGTCGTCTCCAACCACTCCTCCTACCTGGACATCACGGTCCTGGGCAGCCTGATCCCCGGCTCCTTCGTCGCCAAGACGGAGGTGGCGGGCTGGCCCTTCTTCGGGCTGCTGGCCAAGCTGCAGGAGACGGTGTTCGTCGAGCGCAAGGCGCGCTCCGGCGCCGGCCGCCAGCGCGACGACCTGAAGGCGCGGCTGGAGGCCGGCGACATCCTGATCCTGTTCCCCGAAGGCACCTCGTCCGACGGCAACCGCACCCTGCCCTTCAAGACGGCGCTGTTCGCCGTGGCGGCCATGCGCGTGGACGACAAGCCGCTGACCGTGCAGCCGGTGAGCGTCACCGCCACCCGCCTGGACGGCATCCCCATGGGCATGGCCTTCCGCCCGCTGTACGCCTGGTACGGCGACATGGACCTGGCGCCGCACCTGTGGGAGGCCTTCAAGGCCGGCCGCATGACGGTGGAGGTGGAGTTCCACCCGCCGGTCACCCTGGAAGGCTTCTCCAGCCGCAAGGCGCTGGCCGAGCACTGCCAGACGGTGGTGTCGCAGGGTGTCGCGCGCGCGGTGTCGGGGCGGCATCCCGACCCTCTCCCGTCCCGGGAGAGGGTGGCCGCGGAAGCGGCCGGGTGAGGGCAAGGCCCGACCGGCGAACCTTTCACGTCGCGCGCGGTTGACTCGATTCGGCGGGCGCGTGTTACCATATGGATCCTCATGCGTGCCGGCGGAGCCTGTCCGGCGCGCTTTTGTCATTTAGCGGGACACGAGCGGCGCGGATATGGGTGCGGAAGGGAGCGGCTTGAGCAAGAAGCTCTTCATCAAGACCTGGGGCTGCCAGATGAACGTCTACGACTCCGCCCGCATGGCGGACGTCCTGGCGCCCCTGGGTTACCGGACGGCGGACGAGCCGGACGGCGCCGACATGGTGATCCTCAACACCTGCCACATCCGCGAGAAGGCCGCCGAGAAGGTGTTCTCCGAACTGGGCCGCCTGCGCACGCTGAAGGACCGCAAAGCCGACCAGGGCGAGCGCATGATCCTGGCCGTCGCCGGCTGCGTGGCGCAGGCCGAGGGCGAGGAGATCGTCGCCCGCGCCCCCTTCGTCGACATCGTCTTCGGCCCGCAGACCTACCACACCCTGCCGGAGATGGTGGCGCGCGCCCACCGCGCCGCCGGGGCCGTGCTGAACACCGACTTCCCGGCGGAGTCCAAGTTCGACCACCTGCCGGACGACGCCTCGCAGGGCGTCACCGCCTTCCTGGCGGTGCAGGAGGGTTGCGACAAGTTCTGCACCTTCTGCGTCGTGCCCTACACCCGTGGTGCGGAGTTCTCACGCCCCGCCGCGCAGGTGATCGAGGAGGCCAAGCGCCTCGTCGCCAACGGTACCCGCGAGATCAACCTGCTGGGCCAGAACGTCAACGCCTTCCACGGGGAAGCGCCGGACGGGTCCACCTGGGGCCTCGCCCGCCTGATCCGCGAACTGGCGGAGATCGACGGGCTGGAGCGCATCCGCTACACCACCTCGCACCCGCGCGACCTGGACGACGAGTTGATCCGCGTGCACGCCGAGGTGCCGCAGCTGATGCCCTACCTGCACCTGCCGGTGCAGGCCGGGTCCGACCGCATCCTGGCGGCGATGAACCGCAAGCACACGGCCGACCACTACCGCGCCCTGGTCGACAAGCTGCGCACGGCACGCCCGGACCTCGCGCTGTCCGGCGACTTCATCGTCGGCTTCCCCGGCGAACGCGACGCGGACTTCGCCGAGACGCTGCGGCTGGTGAACGACGTGCGCTACGCCCAGGCCTATTCCTTCAAGTACTCGCCCCGCCCCGGCACGCCCGCCGCCGTGGACGACCAGCAGGTGCCGGAGGAGGTGAAGGCGGAGCGTCTGGCGGCCCTGCAGCAGCTCCTGGACTCGCACCAGCAGGCCTTCAACCAGGGCTTCGTCGGCCGGACGGTGCCGGTGCTGTTCGACCGCGTGGGCAAGCGGCCGGGCCAGCTGCTGGGCCGCAGCCCTTACATGCAGTCGGTCTACGTGGAGGGCGGCGAGCGCCTGATGGGCAGCATCGCCGACGTCCGGATCGAGGCCGCGCACGTCAACAGCCTGGGCGGAACCATCGTCACCGGCGTTTACGAATCCAGTTCCGCCCGCCCCGCCATCCCATCCATGGAGGCACGCGCTTGAACGGCCCGTCCGAGCAGCGCATCGACCTACAGTTCGACGACAACCGTCTGCTGCCGATGCTCTATGGTCAGCACGACCAGCATCTGGCGCGCATCGAAACCCAGCTCGGCGTGTCGCTGATCTCGCGCGGCAACGTCCTGACCATCGCCGGGCCGGAGGATTCCGCGGAATCCGCCCGCTCGGCCCTGACGGCGCTGTACGAGCGCCTCAGGCGCGGCCTCCCCGTCGGCATCGGCGAAGTGGACGCGGCCGTGCGCATGGCCACCTCCGTCATCGACCCGGCGGGGCGCGACCAGGCGCTGGCCACCATCGCCAAGCCCGACTTCCAGGTGCGCACGCGCCGCAAGGGCGCCATCAGCCCGCGCTCGCCCACCCAGGCCGTGTACCTGCAGGCCCTGGCCGAGAGCGAGATGGTGTTCGGCCTGGGCCCGGCCGGCACCGGCAAGACCTACCTCGCCGTGGCGCAGGCAGTGGCGCTGCTGACCTCCGGTCAGGTCGACCGCATCGTGCTGTCCCGCCCGGCGGTGGAGGCGGGCGAGCGGCTGGGCTTCCTGCCCGGCGACCTGAAGGAGAAGGTGGACCCGTACCTGCGCCCGCTCTACGACGCGCTGCACGACATGCTGCCGGCCGAGCAGGTGAAGAAGCGCCTGGATTCCGGCGAGATCGAGATCGCGCCGCTGGCCTTCATGCGCGGCCGCACGCTGGCCAACGCGTTCGTCATCCTGGACGAGGCGCAGAACACCACGCCCATGCAGATGAAGATGTTCCTCACCCGCCTGGGCGAGGGCGGGCGCATGGTGGTGACCGGCGACGTCACGCAGATCGACCTGCCGGCCGGGACCCGCTCCGGCCTGAAGGACGCGCTGGAAATCCTGAAGGAGGTGGAGGGCGTGCGCTTCGTGCACTTCACCGACAGGGACGTGGTCCGTCACCCGCTGGTCAGCCGCATCGTGCGCGCCTATGACCGGCATGACGCGGCAAAAGCCAGGTCCGACACCGGGGGAGCGGCATCGTGATGCAGGTGGACGTCGCCGTCAGCCGGGAGGCCGGCGGCTGGGCCGAGGACGCCGAATGGCTGGCCGAGCGCGCGGCGCTCGCCGCGCTGGCCGCCACTTGGCCCGACGACGAGGGGCCGGCCGAGCTGTCCGTCGTGCTGGCCGACGATGCGCTGGTGCGGCAGCTCAACCGCGACTACCGCGGCAAGGACAAGCCGACCAACGTGCTCTCCTTCGCGCTGACCGAGGCCGAGGAGCCCGAGGCGGAGGACGCGCCGACCCTGCTGGGCGACGTCGTCCTGGCCTGGGAAACCGTGGCGCGCGAGGCGGCCGAGCAGGGCAAACCCGTTTCCGACCACCTCTCCCACCTCGTGGTGCATGGCGTTCTGCATCTTCTCGGGTATGATCACGAGGTGGACGAGGACGCCGAGGAGATGGAAGGGTTGGAGATCGAGGTGCTGAAGACGCTGGGCATCGCCGACCCCTATGCCCAAGACAACTCCCAAGGTTCCCCCCACGCCCCGGACTCCGGGGACCTGACGCAACCGCAACCGCCAGGACAATGACCGACACTTCCGACAGTCGAATGCCCCGTGACGACGGGGCCGAAGACCAATCGCTGGGCCATCTCTTCCGCGGATGGCTGCGCTCCGTGATCCGGGGCCGAGGCGACACCACCCTCCGCGACACGCTGGAAGAGCTGATCGAGGAGGAAGGCGAAGCCGAAGGCGGCATGGCCGCCAACGAGCGCGCGCTTCTGGGCAACGTGCTGAAGCTGCGCGACCGCACCGTCGTCGACGTGATGGTGCCGCGCGCCGACATTGTCGGCGTGGACGTGTCCACCCCCCTGCCCGCGCTGATCCAGCGCATGTCGGAAGAGGCGCACTCGCGCATGCCCGTCTACCGCGACACGCTGGACGACGTGGTGGGCATGGTGCACATCAAGGACGTGCTGCTCTGCATCGCCAGCCAGAAACCCGGCGCGCTGCAGGACATCGTGCGCGACGTGCTGATCGTGGCGCCCAGCATGCCGGTGCTGGACCTGCTGCTGCAGATGCGCCAGACGCGCCAGCATATGGCGCTGGTCGTCGACGAGTTCGGCGGCATCGACGGCCTCGTCACCATCGAGGACCTCGTCGAGGAGATCGTCGGCGAGATCGAGGACGAGCACGACGACGCCGTGCAGCCCCGCCTGATGGACCGCCCGGACGGCTCCCTGCTGGCCGACGCCCGCGTGGCGATCGAGGATTTCGAGGAGCGCGTCGGCCCGGTCCTGACCGAGGAGGAGCGCGAGGATATCGACACGCTGGGCGGTCTGGTGGTGTCGCTGGCCGGCCGCGTGCCGGGCCGGGGCGAGCTGCTGAAGCACCCCTCCGGCATCGAGTTCGAGGTGGTCGACGCCGACCCCCGCCGCATAAAGCGCCTGCGCGTGCGCAACGTGCCGGCGAACACCTCGCAACTGGCGGCGACGGGGTGAGCGCGTCCTCACATTGGGTTTTCGCTGCGCTCAACCCAACCTACGCGGGATGTTCCGGTAGGTTGGGTTGAGGCGCCAGCCGCAAAACCCAACGGCACGCACCTCTCGCTACAACACCCCCAAACGCCGCCACACCGGTACCTTGCGTTCCAGGTGCAGGGCCAGCCGGGCAGCGAGTTCGCGCGTCTGCTCGCGCGGGTCGGCGATCGGTTCGCCGGCCTTCATCACCGGGCGGCCGAGGCGGGCCAGTTCGGGCTGCACCGCATCGGCCAGATCGGCGGCGGTGGGGGTAGCGGTGGCGGCCGGGTTCGCGGCCAGCGCGCGGTAGACAACCTGTTCCATGAAACCGGCGGGGATGCCGCTGCCGATGCCGGGGGCGGCGAAGAAGCCGCGCTCCTCGCCGGCCAGCGTGCGCTCGCACACCGTGGCGTTGAAGCGGCGGGCGATGGCGCGGGCTTCGTCGGTGACGGCGCGGGCGACGGGGTGGATCTGGTTGGCGTGCACGAGCAGCGCCACGGTGCGCAGAACCGGCGCCGGGCCGGCGGAACCGACGAAGGCACGGAGCGGCAGCGGCCCGTCGCGCCAAAGCCGCTCGGCGATGGCGTGGGCGAGGTCGGCATAGCCATCCAGATCACCGGCGGCGGTGCGCAGCTCCAGCCGCAGGTCGCCGGGGTAGACCAGCGTGACGACGTCCGTGTCCAGCAGGCGCGCCTCGCGCTCGGCGGCGCTCAGCCGCAGCGTGCCCTTGCCGAACAGGTCGCGGCGGAACTGGCGGTTGACGGCGAAGTCCTTCAGCGTCTCGGCCAGCGCCGGGTCGGGTTCGGCGCGCACCATGTCGCGCATCCCGGCGGGCAGCGCCAGTTCGGGGAAGGCCTCGACCGGGTCGGCGGAGCCGAGGAAGGACAGCTTGGCCGCCGCCATGTCGCGCGCCACGTCGGCGTGGTAGAGCAGGCGCCAGTCGGCGTTCAGGTACTCGTGCGCGAGGTACTGCGGGTCCTGGCCCGAAATGGCATCGAGCCGCGCGCGTACGGTCGGGTTGGCGGAGACGTACGCCGCCCCCTGGTCGGCCAGCCGGCGCGCGAAATCGACCGCCGCGCGGGCCTTGTCGGCGGAGGAGCCCACGTGCCGGGCCGCCGCTTCGGCGAACAGCCGGCGCAGGGGAGCCAGCGCCGCCCAGCCAGGCAGGCAGTTGTACGACAGGTACAGCGCCCCGCCGACGCTGAGCGACGTCCGCAGGATCTCCTGTACGTCCCGCGCCGTGTCGTCGCCGATCCACGAGTACACCCCGTGCGCGGCCACACAGTCGAACGGGCCGGGGTGGCGGGTGCGGCATTCGGCGAAGCTGGCGTCGGAGAGGGTGAGGTTCGTCAGGCCGGCGCGGGCGCGGAAGTCCTCGGCCGCCGCGATGTGGTCGGGGTTGAAGTCGATCGCCGTCCAGGCGCAGTCCGGGTTGGCGGCGGCCAGCACGGCGGCGTTGAAGCCCGCCCCGCAACCGAGTTCCAGCGCCGCGCGCGGCGCCGGCACGGCGCGGCCGGCCAGCAGGGCGGCGAACGCCACCGCCGCCGGCGCCATCTCGCGGTAGAAGCCCGGCGTGCAGGGCGTGTCGACGACGTAGCCGGCCGACCAGCTCACAGTCGGCTCACAGGATGAACTTCGACAGATCGGCGTTCTTGGCGAGGCTGCCGACGCGCTCGCGCACATAGGCGGCGTCGATGGACACGGTCTGGCCGGGCTTGTCGGAAGCGGTGAAGCTGATCTCCTCCAGCAGGCGCTCCATGACCGTGTGCAGGCGGCGCGCCCCGATGTTCTCCACCGACGTGTTGATCTCGGCGGCCAGCCGCGCCAGCTCGTCGATGGAATCGTCGGTGAACTCCAGCGCCACCTCCTCCGTCTTCAGAAGCGCCTTGTACTGCTTGATCAGGCTGGCCTCGGGCTCGGTCAGGATGCGCTTGAAATCCTCCTGCGTCAGCGCCTTCAGCTCGACGCGGATGGGCAGGCGGCCCTGCAGCTCCGGCAGCAGGTCGGAGGGCTTGGCGAGGTGGAAGGCGCCCGACGCGATGAACAGGATGTGGTCGGTCTTCACCGTGCCGTGCTTGGTGGCCACCGAGGTGCCCTCGATCAGCGGCAGCAGGTCGCGCTGCACGCCTTCGCGGCTGACGTCCGCACCGCCCTTGTGCTCGGACCGGGCGGAGATCTTGTCGATCTCGTCCAGGAAGACGATGCCGTTCTGCTCGACCGCGTGGATGGCCTCGGAGACGACCTTTTCCTGGTCCAGCAGCTTGTCCGACTCCTCGGCCATCAGCACGGTGTGGCTCTCGGCCACGGTCATGCGGCGCGGCTTGGTGCGGCCGCCCATCATCTTGCCGAACATGTCGTTGAGGTTGAGCATGCCCATCTGGGCGCCGGACATGCCGGGGATGTCGAAGGTGGGCATGCCGCCGCCGGTGTCGGCGACCTGCACCTCGATCTCCTTGTCGTTGAGCGTGCCCTCGCGCAGCATCTTGCGGAACTTCTGCCGCGTCTCGGTGGAGGCGTGCTCGCCGCACAGCGCGTCCAGCACGCGCTCCTCGGCGCGCAGTTCGGCCTTGGCGGCGACCTCCTTGCGCAGGCGCTCCTTGGTCATGGTGATGGCGATCTCGACGAGGTCGCGGACGATCTGCTCGACGTCGCGGCCGACGTAGCCGACCTCGGTGAACTTGGTGGCCTCGACCTTCAGGAAGGGCGCCTGGGCCAGCTTGGCCAGCCGCCGGGCGATCTCCGTCTTGCCGACACCGGTCGGGCCGATCATCAGGATGTTCTTGGGCAGGACCTCCTCGCGCAGGCCCTCGGGCAACTGCTGGCGGCGCCAGCGGTTGCGCAGCGCGATGGCGACGGCGCGCTTGGCGTCGTGCTGGCCGACGATGAAGCGGTCGAGTTCGGAGACGATCTCGCGGGGGCTGAAGGAGGTCATCACAGGGTTTCCACGACAACGTTTTCGTTGGTGTAGACGCAGATGCCGGCGGCGATCCTCATCGCCTTGCGGGCGATCGCCTCGGCGTCCAGCCCGTCCACGTCGACCAGCGCGCGTGCCGCCGACAGGGCATAGGCGCCGCCGGAGCCGATGCCGATCAAGCCATCCTCCGGCTCCAGCACGTCGCCGTTGCCGGTCAGCACGAGGCTGACGGTCTTGTCGGCCACCGCCATCATCGCCTCCAGCCGGCGCAGGTACCGGTCGGTGCGCCAGTCCTTGGCCATCTCGACGCAGGCCCGGGTGAGCTGGCCGGGGTGCTGCTCCAGCTTCGCCTCCAGCCGCTCGAACAGGGTGAAGGCGTCGGCCGTGGCACCGGCGAAGCCGGCCATCACCCCGCCGCCGGCGAGGCGCCGCACCTTGCGTGCGTTGTGCTTGATGACCGTCTGGCCGAGGGAGACCTGGCCGTCGCCGGCGATCACCACCGTGCCGTTCTTGCGGACCGACAGGATGGTGGTGCCGTGCCACTGGATGGGATCGTGAGCCGTCATGATGACCGTATGGAAAAGGATGTGCGTCTATGTGGGAGGCATACCCCGCCCGTCAAGATTGGGCTTATGACCAGCCGGCTGCCCGATCCCCGGCGCCGCGATCCCCAGTGTGTCGAACGCCACGGCGGCGGGAAGGAAGACGCCGAGCCCGGCGGCGGCCGGCCCGCCGTGCGGGGATGCCGGCACGGCGATGCCCAGCAGGTTGCCGGCCTCGTCCAGCAGCGGGTCGCCGGGCGCTACCTCCCCGCCCGTCAGGTCGGCGTGCAGAACGCCCTCCCCCCGGCCGGCGAGGATGCCGCCGGCGAACGACGTGCCGCCATCGGCCAGCGCGTACACCGGCTCGCTCACCTCCGGTTCCTCCAGCCGCACGGGCAGTGCCGGCAGCCGGTCGGGCACCCGCACGAGGGAGAGGCCGGAACGCGCGTCGCGCCGCTCCACCGTGCCGCGCAGGGCCGGACCCCCGGCGGGGCGGACGCTCACCTCCACGTCCTCCCCCAGCGCCGCGTTGGGCACCAGCAGGTAGGAGCGCCCGCCGGCCTCCCCCACCACCACGCCGCGCCCCCGCCCCACCCGCGCCGAGGCGGCGGCGATGCGCGCCGCGTTGTCCTCCAGCACGCCGCGCAAGGCCACCGGCGTGGCGAGCGGCACGGACGCATCGGGCACGGACGCATCGGGCATGGGCGCGGTGGGAGCGGTCGCAATCGGCGAGGCGCCGCCCTGGAACGGGGACAGGACCGGCGGGACCACCGGGCCATCGCGCGTCAGCGCCGCGCGGAAACCGGCGTCGGCGGCCAGCGCCACGGCGGCGTTGGTGTAGGCCTCCTCGATCAGCAGCAGGTCGCCCTGCGGCACGGCGTGGTTCAGCGTGGCGCTGCCGACGGTGGTGACGCGATAGACCAACCGCTCCTCCTCCGGCACGGTGACGGCCCAGTCGACGCGCACGGTGCCGTCGCCGCGGATGCCCTTATCCCAGCCGAACAGCCAGTCGGTCCAGTTGCACAGCCGCAGCCGCACGTCGCGCAGCTCCGCGTGCACGGCGAAGCGCGCCCGCGCGCCTGCCGCCCGCTTGTCGAAGAAGTGGTCCTCCCCGCCGGCCACCGTGAAGCCGGCGTCGGCCATGACGTCGTAGAAGCGCTCGGCCCAGGTCGCGCCTTGGCGCAGGTTGCGCCCGGTGGTCCAGTAGGCGGCGCTGTAGGGCGGCCCACAGTCGATGTCCCAGACGTAGCGGCCGATCTCCTGCCCCCGGCGCATGCTGCCCATGCCGAAGTCCTCGAACCGCATCGTCTCGGTCGAACCCGGTGCGACCGGCGCGACCGGCAACGGACGCGGCACGACGGCGGGTCCACCGGCGCAGGCGGCGAGCAGAAACACGAACAGAAGGAGGGGCATAACCGGGTATGCGCGTTATGGGTGTATAAAACTCTATCGCGCGCCCGTTATGGGAGCAATCCCGGATTTGGCCGGGCGGTCGACCGGATGCGCCTGTCCCGCCCTCGGAATCCCCATCGTGATGCCGCGTTCGGTAGGGCTACGCTGCCCGTCTGCGCAACGGGGCCACGGTGGACACGATGACCGAGGCGGACAAGGTCTTTGCCGGCTCGATCCCGGCGCTGTACGACCGCTACCTGGGGCCGCTGCTCTTCGAGCCCTACGCCCTCGATCTGGCCAGACGCCTCGCGGGATTCGAAGGCGACGTTCTCGAAACGGCGGCGGGAACGGGGATCGTGACGCGCGCGCTGGCCCGCGCCCTTGCGCCGGGAAGCGCCATCACCGCGACCGACCTCAGCCAGCCGATGCTCGACCACGCGGCCCGGAACAGGGAGGCGCCGCCCGTCGCATGGCGGCAGGCGGACGCCCTGAACCTTCCGTTCGAGGACGCCGGCTTCGATGCGGTCGTCTGCCAGTTCGGCGTCATGTTCTTCCCCGACAAGACGGCCGGATTCACCGAAGCGCGCCGGATGTTGCGGCCGGGCGGCCGGTTCCTGTTCAACGTGTGGGACCGCATCGAGGAAAACGACGTCCCGGCCGCCGTGAACGACGCCCTCGCCACGTTCTTCCCGCACGACCCGCCCCGCTTCATGGCGCGCACGCCGCACGGATACCACGATGCGGAGCGGATCCGCGAGGAACTGCGCACAGCCGGCTTCCGCCGCGTGGACATCGAGACGGTGACCCTGCGCAGCCGGGCGGCGTCCCCCGCCGATCCGGCCACCGGCTTCTGCAAGGGGACGCCGCTGCGCCACGAGATCGAGGCGCGGGACGCCGCCCGGCTCGACGAGGTGACGGAGCACGTCGCAGAGGCGCTCACCCGCCGCTTCGGCCCAGGCCCGGTCGAGGGAAAGCTGCAGGCGCACGTCATCAGCGCGCTTGCGTGACGTCGTCGTACTTTCCGTGGCGAGAGCTGTTGGGCCGCGCTGGCGCTTGGCGCCAACCTACGGCGAAACGCTACGCGCTGCGCAGCAGCGCGACGATCAGTCCCGCCACCGCCACGATGCCCGCGTTGATCGCCAGCATGGTGCCGGCGATCTGCCAGAGCGAGGGGACGCGCGCGACCTTTCCCTTCAATTCCAGGACATCGTCGCGCGTCTTCGTCCACACAGGCTCAAGCCGGCGCAGGATATCCTTGATCTCGCCGATGTCCGATTCCAGCCTGGCGACGCGCGCTTCCACACCAGGATCATGGGTCCCGCCATCGCTGCCGTCAATGGAGTGCGCCTGTCGCGTCCTTCTTGCACCTTGCATGGATGCACTCTTCGGATAAGGCGTAGACAGGGCGAGCAAAAACGATGTTATGCCACCCCCGCGAGCATGACAGAAAAGCGCCGCACGGGCACCCATCATCTGGCATAGGCCGTGCGTTCCTGCTAAAACCCGGCCATGGACAAGGCTCAGAGCAGCACCGCCGCGCGACGCGCCTCGATCGAGCGGAACACCACCGAAACCCGCATCCGGGTCGCGGTGAACCTGGACGGCACCGGCGTCTACGACGTGAAGACCGGGGTCGGCTTCCTCGACCACATGCTGGAACAGCTCTCCCGGCACAGCCTGATCGACCTGACGGTGCTGGCCGAGGGCGACCTGCACATCGACGCCCACCACACCACCGAGGACTGCGGCATCGCCATCGGGCAGGCCGTGGCCAAGGCGCTGGGCGGGCGCAAGGGCATCGCGCGCTATGGCCACGCCTACGTGCCCATGGACGAGACGCTGACCCGCGTGGCGCTGGACCTGTCGAACCGCCCCTACCTGATCTGGAAGGTCGCCTTCACCCGCGACAAGCTGGGCGACATGGACACCGAGCTGTTCCGCGAGTGGTTCCAGGCCTTCGCCCAGGCGGCCGGCGCCACGCTGCACGTCGAAACCCTGTACGGCGAGAACAACCACCACATCGTCGAGAGCTGCTACAAGGCGCTGGCCCGCGCGCTGCGCGCCGCGGTGGAGATCGACCCGCGCAAGGCCGACGCCGTGCCCTCGACCAAGGGCACCCTCGGCGGCTCGCTGTAAGGGGGGCGCACGCATGTCCACCGTCGCCCTCATCGATTATGGTTCCGGCAACCTGCGCTCGGCCGCGAAGGCCGTGGAGCGCGCGGCGGCCGAGGCCGGCCTCTCCTATGACGTGCTGGTCACCGCCGATGCCGACGCGGTGCGCCGCGCCGACCGCGTCGTGCTGCCGGGCGTCGGCGCCTTCGCCGACTGCAAGCGCGGCCTGTCCGCGGTGCCCGGCATGCTGGAGGCGCTGGAGGAGACCGTCATCCGCGGCGGCCGTCCGTTCCTGGGCATCTGCGTCGGCATGCAGCTGATGGCCGAGCGCGGGCTGGAGCACGGCGTGCACCAGGGCCTGGGCTGGATCAAGGGCGAGGTGGTGCCGCTGGAGCCCGCCGACCCGACGCTCAAGATCCCGCACATGGGCTGGAACGAGCTGGAGGTGGTGCGCGAGCACCCGGTGCTGAAGGGCCTGCCCACGGGGGCGCACGCCTACTTCGTGCACTCCTACCGTATCCAGTGCGCCGACCCGGCGAACGAACTGGCGCGCGTCGAGTACGGCGGGCCGGTGACCGCGGTGATCGGCCGCGACAACCTGGTCGGCACGCAGTTCCACCCGGAGAAGAGCCAGGCCGCCGGTCTGGCGCTGATCGCCAACTTCCTCACGTGGCAGCCGCGCGGATGAACATCCCGACCTCGGCAGCCAACCCGGCCGCGATCGTCGAGCGCGTGGACGAGAAGTTCCGCACCGCCGACCTGCACGACCTGTGCGACGCGGCCGACGCCGCCATCCGCGACGGCGGCGGCTTCGGCTGGGTCACGCCGCCGTCGCGCGAGATCATGGAGCGGTTCTGGCGCGGCGTGCTGATCGTGCCGGAGCGCATCCTGTTCGTCGGCCGGCTGGACGGCGTCATCGCCGGCTCCGCCCAGCTGGTCAAGCCGGCGCGCAACAACGAGGCGCAGGCGCACGCCTGCACGCTGACCACCTCCTTCGTCGCCCCCTGGGCGCGCGGCCACGGCCTTGCCCACCAGCTGACCGAGGCGGTGGAGAACGAGGCGCGCGCGCTGGGCTACCGCATCCTGAACCTCGACGTGCGCGAGACGCAGGAAGCGGCGATCCGCCTGTACGAAAGCATGGGTTTCCAACGCTGGGGAACGCACCCCTTCTATGCGCAGGTGGACGGCCGCCGGATCGCCGGCCATTACTATTTCAAGGACCTCTCCCAGCACCCGCAAACGGACGAGACGCCGCAATGATCCTCTACCCCGCCATCGACCTCAAGGACGGCGCCTGCGTCCGCCTCGTGCGCGGCGAAATGAGCCTCGCCACCGTGTTCAACACCGACCCGGCCGAGCAGGCCCGCGCCTTCAAGGCGCAGGGCTTCCAGTGGCTGCACCTCGTCGACCTGAACGGCGCCTTCGCCGGCAAGCCGGTGAACGGCGAGGCGGTGGAGCGCATCCTGGCCGCGGTCGACATGCCGGTGCAGCTGGGCGGCGGCATCCGCGACCTGAAGACCATCGAGATGTGGCTGCAGAAGGGGGTGGCCCGCGTCATCCTCGGCACCGTGGCGCTGCGCCACCCCGAGCTGGTCAAGGAAGCCTGCAAGCAGTTCCCCGGCAAGGTCGCCGTGGGCATCGACGCGCGCGAGGGCTACGTCGCCGTCGCCGGCTGGGCCGAGACCTCGACCGAGAAGGCGCTGGACCTCGCGCTGAAGTTCGAGGACTCCGGCGTGGCCGCCATCATCTACACCGACATCAACCGCGACGGCGCCATGGGCGGCGTCAACGTGGAGGCCACCGCCGACCTCGCCTTCCACCTGACCACGCCGGTCATCGCGTCGGGCGGCGTCTCGTCCATCGAGGATCTGGCGGCGCTGAAGAAGGAAGAGCGCTCCGGCATCGAGGGCGTCATCTGCGGCCGGGCGCTGTACGACGGCCGCATCGATCCGGAGGCGGCGCTGGCGCTGCTCTCCACGCCCGTGGCCGAGGATGCCGACTGATGCTGAAGATGCGCGTCATCCCCTGCCTGGACGTCAAGGACGGCCGGGTGGTCAAGGGGGTCAACTTCGTGGATCTGGTGGACGCCGGCGATCCCGTGGAGCAGGCCCGCGTCTATGACCGCGAAGGGGCCGATGAGCTGACCTTCCTGGACATCACCGCCAGCCACGAGAACCGCGACACCATCTTCGACGTGGTGCGCCGCACCGCCGAGCAGGTGTTCATGCCGCTGACCGTCGGCGGCGGCGTGCGCACGGTGGAGGACATCCGCAAGCTGCTGCTGGCGGGTGCCGACAAGGTGTCGATCAACACCGCCGCCGTCCACCGGCCGGAGTTCGTGCGCGAGGGCGCGGAGAAGTTCGGCAGCCAGTGCATCGTCGTCGCCATCGACGCCAAGCGCACCGGCGAGAACAAGTGGGAGGTGTTCACCCACGGCGGCCGCCGCGAGACCGGCCTGGACGCCATCGACTGGGCGCGCCGCATGGCCGAGTACGGGGCCGGCGAGATCCTGCTGACCTCCATGGACCGCGACGGCACCAAGAGCGGTTTCGACCTGGCGCTCACCCGCGCCGTGGCCGACGCCGTGCGGGTGCCGGTCATCGCGTCGGGCGGCGTCGGCACGCTCGATCATCTGGTGGAGGGCATCCGCGAGGGGCACGCCACCGCCGTGCTGGCCGCGTCGATCTTCCACTTCGGCACCTACACCATCGGTCAGGCCAAGGCGGCGCTGGCGCAGGCCGGCATCCCCGTGCGCCCGGCCCGCCAGGAGATCCCCATCCATGGCTGATCCCAAACCGGGCGCGGAAGTGCTGGACCGCCTCTACCAGACCGTCCTGTCGCGCAAGGGGGCGGACCCGGAAAGCTCCTACACCGCCAAGCTGTACGCCCGCGGCACGCCGAAGATCGCCCAGAAGCTGGGCGAGGAGGCGGTCGAGGCGATCATCGAGGCGATGCGCGGCGACAAGGACAAGCTGGCGGCGGAATCAGCCGACCTGCTCTACCACCTGCTGGTGCTGTGGGCCGACGCCGGGCTGGAGCCGGGCGAGGTCTACGCCAGGCTGGCCGCGCGCGAGGGCACCAGCGGCATCGACGAGAAGAAATCCCGCAAGACGACGGGGTAAACACCACGGGGCGAGGGGCACATGTGGGATCACCTTCCTCCGGCCTCCCTGCTCGGCGCCGGCGCGGCCCTCGGCGGCAATGGCAGCACCTACCAGGACTGCTTCACGGTCCCCCTCGGCCCGGCGCCGGTCACGCTGGACGAGGCGATCCCGGCCTTCTTCCATTCCGCACCGCCGTGGTTCGACGCCCTGATGGGGCTGCGCAACACGCTGGTCAAGCCGTTCGGCCTGAAGACGGGCAGTGGTCCGGCCCCGGTGCTGACGCCGCCGTTCCGTGTCGGGCAGTCCATCGGCGTGTTCCGCCTCGTGGCGCTCGCGCCGGACGAGGCGGTGTTCGGCGAGGACGACCGGCACCTGGACTTCCGCGCCTCCATTCTGATCCGGCGCACCGAACAGGGGCAGAGCCTCGCCCTGTCCACGGTCGTGACCGTGCACAACGGGCTGGGGCGGTGCTATCTGGCCGTGGTCAAACCCTTTCACCGTTTGATCGTGCCGATCATGGCCGGCAACATGGCGCGCCTGCTGCACAAGGCGGTTTGACCGCAAGAAGACGACGGGAGAAGGAAGACGAGATGACCCAGGCCTACGACGACAACAACGTGTTCGCCCGCATCCTGCGCGGCGAGATCCCCTGCAAGAAGGCTTACGAGAGCGAACACGCGCTGGCCTTCCACGACATCAACCCGCAGTCGCCCACGCACATCCTGGTCATCCCGAAGGGCCGCTACGTCGACTACGACGATTTCGCCGCCAACGCGTCCGACGCGGAGATCGCCGACTACGTCCGCGCCATCGGTACGGTGGCGCGCGAGGCCGGCGTGGTGGAGAGCGGCTACCGCATCCTGTCCAACTGCGGCCGCGATGCGCACCAGGAGGTGCCGCACCTGCACGTCCACATCTTCGCCGGCCGCGACCTGGGCGGCATGATCGCCCGGCAAAAGTAATTCTCACCCCCTCCCCCAGCCCCGCTGGGGGAGGGAGGGGCCCAGCCGAAGGCTGGGAGGGTGGGGGCAAGTTGTTTGCCGAGGATCAGCGGAGCTGCGTCTGGCGGCATAGATGCCGGTCAAAAATAAGAGACTTAGAGATTGAGAGATCTTGACGTCCGTGCTTCAGCACGCAGCTCCGCACGGAGCAAGCGCTGAGGCAAGCCCTTCTTTATCTCTGAATCTCTAAGTCTCTTATTTTCTGATAAGTGTTTTTGTCGCCAGCCAGCGCGATATCAGCCCTGCCGGCCGAAGGCGCGGCCGCTCACCGCGATGTCGCGGTTGAAGCCTTCCGACACGCGGTCGTCGCCGTTGGAGGCGAGGTACAGCGTCACGTTGATGGCGGACAGGATGGCGTGGTCGATCTGCTCGGGCCGTGCGTCGTAACGCTTGATGGCGGACAGGGCGCGTGCGACCGAAGAAGCCATCGACGGAACCTCAACCCAGTTGAGCGGCAAGCGAAGCGACGAGCAGCACCGCAATGCCCGCACCGGCGATCATGACGCCCAGCCGCTCGGCGGCGGTCCAACGGGCCCAATCCTCGGCGAAGCTGTTCAGCACGGTTGCGATTCCATACCTGCGTCGGTGCGCTGGGGGGTATGTACCACGATCGATAGGAGGATGGGAGTCAAACCTCCTAAAACTTTCGTCTAAAATGACGCACCGCAGCGTTGCGGTTCCCGCCTCCCCCGGCTCCCTCCAATTCGCGTAAAGAGTACTTCGCATACCGGCGATAGCCCCACCAATGCCGCCGGGGCAACCGGCGGCTGCGCGCCCTACCTTCCACGCTGGTTCGAGACGTGGAGCAGGGCATGGCAAGCATTCCCCCCGGCTATCTCAGCACCCGGGGCAACCAGATCGTCGACGCCGCCGGCACGCCGGTGCGCATCACCGGCATCAACTGGTTCGGTCTGGACGGCCCGGGCTATGCGCCGGAGGGGCTGTGGGTGGACAGCTACCAGGGCCACCTGAACCGGATGATGGACCTGGGCTTCAACGCCGTGCGCCTGCCCTGGAGCGACGCCATGCTGGAGCCGGGGCGCACCCCCTCCACCATCGACTATTCGCTGAACCCGGACCTGGCCGGGCTGACGCCGCTGCAGATCATCGACCGGATCGTCGCCTACGCCGGGCAGATCGGCATGCGCGTCATCCTCGACCACCACCGCAGCGGCGTGGGCAGCGGCCCCAACGAGAACGGCCTGTGGTACACGGAGCAGTATCCCGAGGCGACGATGATCGCCAACTGGCAGATGCTGGCCGCGCGCTACGCCGGCAATCCCACCGTGGCCGCCTTCGACCTGCACAACGAGCCGCACAACCCCGCCACCTGGGGCACCGGGGCCGCCACCGACTGGGACGCCGCGGCGGAGCGCATCGGCAACGCCGTGCAGGCGGTCAACCCCAACGTCCTGATCATTGTCGAGGGCGGGGAGACGGTGAACGGCGCCTGGTACTGGTGGGGCGGAAACCTGATGGCGGCGCGTACGCACCCGGTGGATTTGAGCGTGCCGAACAAGCTGGTCTACTCGCCGCACGACTACAGCCCGTCGATGCAGCCCCTGCCCTGGTTCGGCGCCGCCGACTTTCCCAACAACATGCCGGCCAAGTGGCACGAGGCCTGGGGCCACCTGTTCGCCGGCAACACCGCCCCCATCCTGGTGGGCGAGTTCGGCACCCGGCTGGAGACCGGCACCGACCAGCTGTGGCTGGGCAAGTTCGTGCAGTACCTGAACGGCGACCTGACGGGCGACGGCATCGGGGACCTGAACGCCGGGGAGCAGGGCATCAGCTGGACCTTCTGGTCGTGGAACCCGACCAGCTGGGACACCGGCGGCATCCTGAACGCCGACTGGATGAGCATCAGCCACGCCAAGATCGACATGCTGAAGCCGGCCATGTACCAGGACCCCACGCCGGCACCACTGGCCGGCGCACTGGCCGACACGGCGGACCGCACCGACGGCTCGCGCTTCGACGACGCGCTGATGGGCATGGGCGGCAACGACACGCTGTCGGGCGGCGACGGCGCCGACCTGCTGTACGGCAACCTGGGCGACGACGTCTTGTGGGGCAACCAGGGCACCGACGTGGTGTTCGGCGGCCAGGGGGCGGACATGGTGCGCGGCGGGCTGGACGGCGACGCGCTGTACGGCAACATGGCCAACGACGTGGTCTATGGCGACGACGGCAACGACACGCTGTTCGGCGGCCAGGGCGACGACCTGCTCTACGGCGGCTTCGGCGCCGACATGCTGGTGGGCAACCTGGGCAACGACGCGCTGTACGGCGGCGCCGGGGCCGACCTGTTCGTGCTGGCCGGCACGCAAGGCGCCGACCGTATCCTGGACTTCAAGGCGGCCGAGGGCGACCGGCTGCGCGTGACGGTGGCCTCGCAGCACGCCGTGAGCCAGGGGGCGGAGGGCGCCGTCGTCGACTTCGGCGGCGACAACCGCGTCACGCTGGTCGGCGTGTCGGCCAACACGGTGACGGCGGACCTGTTCGTGTGAGGAGTGATGGACGTTGGGTTTTCGCTGGCGCTCAACCCAACCCACGGGAACGTCCAACGTAGGTTGGGTTGAGGCGCAAGCCGCAAAACCCAACGTCCGCCGCTCACGCCATCGCGCGCAGCCGGTCGGCAGCTTCCCGGGTGTCGATGCGGCGATAGACGGCCTGCACGATGCTGAACAGGCCGAAGGCGATGAGGCCGGCCGCCACGATGCCCAGCAGCCAGGGACCCGACGGCTGCTCCTCCAGCGTGCGCAGCGCCTTGACGATGCCGCCGGATTCCGAGGAATCGGCGTGCCACGCCGCGTGCATGAAGAAGAGGCCGACCAGCGCGAACACCACGCCCTTGGCCGCAAAGCCGGCCCGGCCGATGGTGCAGACGATCCCGTGCTTGTCCGATCCCACGGCCATGTGGCGGCGGAAGCTGGCCTTGTAGGCCTTCACGAAGTGGGCGATGGCCGCCACGGCGATGCCGGCGCCGACGGCGGCCACCAGGAACCGGCCGGCCGGCATGCCCATCAGCCAGACGGTCCAGTCGCGCGCCGTGCTCTCCCCGTCGCCGCCGCTGCCGCGCCCGGCCAGCAGGCCGACGGCGCCCAGGGCCAGGCCGGCGTGCAGGATGCCGGCGATCACCTGCCCGGCGCGGATCGCCAGCCCCTTCCAGGAATTGCCCTGGCGATCGACATCCAGCACCCCCTGCATGATGCGCCACAGCGCGTAGCCGGCGAGCCCCAGCGCCACCAGCGCCAGCAGGACGGAACCGAACGGGTGCTGGAACAGCTCGACCAGCGCGCCCTTGCTGTCGGTGGGCCGGCCGGCGCCGCGCGCCGCGGTGAGCGCGAACCAGCCGATGATCAGGTAGACGAGGCCGCGCGCGGCGTAGCCCAGGCGCGCCAGCCCTTCGATGTCCCGCAGGGTATCCCGTGTGTCCATGCTCCCCTCCACCGAGGGGTAACGTCGCCGTTTGCACCCTGTTCCGATGGACACTGAACCGATCAGCTGGCCGGGGTCACCGTCCTGGGCAGCAGCAGCACGTATTCGCCGGCACTCTTCATCACGCCGGCGCGCTGCTCGGCATCCGGGCCGTGGCCCCAGAAGACGTCGCCGCGCACCGGGCCGCGGATGGCGCCGCCGGTGTCCTGCGCCACCATCAGCCGGCGCAGCCGCTGCGCCTTGTCCAGCGGGTCCTCGGCGTCCAGCCAGACCGGCACGCCGTAGGGCAGGAACTTCGGATCCACCGCCAGCGACCGGCCGGGGGTGAGCGCCACGCCCTGGGCACCGTTGGGGCCGTCCCCCTTCAGCTCCTGGAAGAAGACGTAGGAGGGGTTCTTGTTCATCACCCCGGCGGCCTGCTCCGGATTGGCCAGCAGCCAGGCGCGGATGGTCTGCAGCGAGACCTCCTCCCGCTTCAAGGCACCCCGGTCGATCAGCTCCTTGCCGATGGCGACGTACTTGTGGCCGTTCTGCCCGGCGTAGCCGACGCGCACCACCCCGCCGTCGGGCAGCGTGACGCGGCCGGAGCCCTGGATCTGCAGGAAGAAGGCGCCGATCGGGTCGTCCACCCACGCCAGCTCCAGCCCCTTGCCGCGCAAGGCGCCGGCCTCGATCGCCGCGCGGTCCTCATAGGGCTTGAGGCGCCCGTCGACGACGCGGCCGGCGATGCGCTCGCCGCGCCAGCGCTCGGCGAACTCGCCCAGGTCGACCATCACCAGATCGGCCGGCTTCCGGTACAGCGGCACCGGAAAGGCGGCGTCCGCCGTGCGGGAGCCCTTCAGCTCCGGCTCGTAGTAGCCGGTGAAGAGGCCCTTGCGGGTGCCGTTGTTGCCGGCGGCGTAGGGGGTGAACCACGTCTCGAAGAACGTCCGGGCGCGGCTTTCATCGCCGGCCGGCAGGGCGGCCAGCTCGGCGCACACGGCGGTCCAGTCGGCGACCTTGCCGCCGATGCCGTTGGGGCCGACCGGCTTGTCGGCCGGCTGGCCCTTCAGCCGGGCGCAGGAGCGCTGGAAGGCGGGCACCGCCTCGGCCACGCGGTCGTCGGCCCAGCCGGGCAGGTCCCGGAAGGACAGAGGTGCGAGCGTCAGGCGGTCGGGCGGGGGCGGCGCCTCGTCTTTGCGTTCCTCACCGCAGGAGGCCAGGACCATCAGGGCAACCGCCGCGGCCGCGCGGAGAAAAAGGGACCGGATCAATTCGGCGCGCGCGTCAATTGGGCGTGCGCGTCTCGACCAGCGACCAGTTCGGGTTGTTCGACCGCGTGTTGCGGGCGAACGTCCAGATGTCGGTCACCTCGACCACCTCGTCCGCGTTGCCGTCCACCACGTTGCCCTGGGCGTCGCGGGTGACGTTCATCTGGTCGGACACGAACTTGACGGTGACGAAGGCGGTGCGGCCGTCCAGGCGGGCCTCGATCACGTCGGCGTCGCGGACGAGGTCGATGCGGGTCTCCAGCGTCTCGCCGGCCTTCTGGCGGTCGCGGATGGCGCGCGAGAAGCTGTCGTACACGTCGTCGGCCAGCAGCGGGCGCAGGGTCGGCGTGTCGCCGCGGGCGAAGGCCTCCACCACCATCTGGAAGGCGGCGCGGGCACCCTGGAGGAACTGCTTCTCGTCGAAGGACGGGTCGGCGCTGCGGATCTGCGCCAGCGACGCGGCCAGCGAGATCGGCTCGTCCGGCGCGGGCTGCGGCTGGCCGCGGTCGCGGCCGGGCATGGGCACGACGTTGTCCGGCCGGGCGGCGCCGGTGGCCGGCGGCGGGGTGAACGGGTTGGGCCGCTGCCGTTCCTCGCCGTTGCGGCGGCCGAGCACGCTGCGCAGACGATACACGAGAAACGCCGCGATCATCGCGAAGATGACGATCTCGATGAACACGAATCCTTCACCCATCGCGCCAATTCCTGAGGGTTGGGCCTGGACCGTCACGCCGGCCGATATTAAGTCTAGCTCGTGGCCGCGCGCCGAACGGGGTCGCCCGGACGAATCCATTTGGCGACGCACTGGTCTACATAGGGCCTTCACCGCGAAAGAGCAAGGATGGGCAAGGCACTTCTATGGTTTCTCCTGCTCTTGCCGGTGCTGGAGATCGCCGTCTTCATCGAGGTGGGATCGCGCATCGGCGCCGGGGCGACCGTCGGCCTGATCGTGCTGGCGGCGGTGCTGGGTGTGGCGCTTCTGCGCCGCCAGGGGCTGAGCGTCCTGCGCAAGGCGCAGGCGGCGGCCGACCGCGGCGAGCTGCCGGTGGGCGCGGTGTTCGAGGGGTTCTGCCTGGCGGTCGCGGGTATCCTGCTGATCATACCCGGATTCCTGACCGACACGGTCGCCCTGCTGCTGCTGATCCCGCCCTTGCGCAACGCCCTGGGCCTCTGGCTGTTCGAGAGGATGCGGCGCACGAGCGGGCTGCACGTCTGGATGAACGGCCAGCAGGTCGACCCGCGCCACCCGCCCCGCCGGCCGCCGGGCGCGCCCGGCACGGTGATCGACGTCGACTACCAGGAGGTGGACCCGGCCCCGGATGCCGCCCCGGATACTGATGCGCCGCGGCTGGAGGAGTCCCGCTGGGGCCCGAAGAACCCCCGGCCCTGAGCCTCAGTTGAGAATGATTCGCGGCCGGTCATACCGCGATGGTTGTCGGGACCGGCGATCCGTGCTAGCCAGCGCGGTTGAGAAAACCCCCAGGAAGGCCCTTCGCGGCCAGGAGTTCGTTCATGTCCGATCAGGCGATCAACGGTGAGGACCAGGGCGGCGCACAGGCGCTGCCGCTGCACGTGCTCGCGCAATACGTCAAGGACCTCTCCTTCGAGAACCCCAACGCGCCGCAGAGCCTGCTGCCCGGCCAGCCGCAGCCGCAGGTGAACATCGGCGTGGACGTCCAGGCCCGCCTCGCCGCCGAAGACGTGTACGAGGTGGCGCTGCACCTGCGCGCCGAGGCCAAGCAGGGTGAGACCGTGGCCTTCCTGGTCGAGCTGGCCTACGCCGGCCTGTTCCAGCTGCCGGGCCTCGCCCAGGAGCACCACCGCCCGGTCCTGATGATCGAGGGCGCGCGGATGCTGTTCCCGTTCGCCCGCGCCATCGTCGCCGAGGCGACCCGCGAGGGCGGCTACCCGCCGCTGATGATCAACCCGATCGACTTCGCCGACCTCTACCGCCGCCAGCTCGGCGCCCAGGCCGAGGCGCAGGCCCAGGCCCCGCAGGGCGGCCAGCCGCCGTTCTGATCCCTTCGGACGGTCCGGAACGAAAAAACGCGAGGGTTTCGGCCCTCGCGTTTTTTATTTCGGTGATGGAACGTTCCGGTTTCGAACGTTGGGTTTTCGCTGCGCTCAACCCAACCTACAGGCACGCCGTAGGTTGGGTTGAGCGCAGCGAAAACCCAACGTCTGGACTTACTGGTTCATCGACTCGAAGAAGTCGGCGTTGCTCTTCGTGTACTTCAGCTTGTCGGTCAGGAAGTCGATCGCGTCGGTGACGCCCATCGGCATCAGGATGCGGCGCAGGATCCACATCTTCGAGATGGTGCCCTTGTCGACCAGCAGCTCTTCCTTGCGGGTGCCGGACTTGGACACGTCGATGGCGGGGAAGGTGCGCTTGTCGGAGAGCTTGCGGTCCAGGACGATTTCCGAGTTGCCGGTGCCCTTGAACTCTTCGAAGATCACCTCGTCCATGCGGCTGCCGGTGTCGATCAGCGCGGTCGCGATGATGGTCAGCGAGCCGCCTTCCTCGATGTTGCGGGCGGCACCGAAGAAGCGCTTCGGGCGCTGCAGCGCGTTGGCGTCCACGCCGCCGGTCAGCACCTTGCCGGAGCTGGGCACCACCGTGTTGTAGGCGCGCGCCAGACGGGTGATGGAGTCCAGCAGGATCACCACGTCGCGCTTGTGCTCGACCAGGCGCTTGGCCTTCTCGATCACCATCTCGGCGACCTGCACGTGGCGGGCGGCCGGCTCGTCGAAGGTGGAGCTGATCACCTCGCCACGCACGCTGCGCGCCATGTCCGTCACCTCTTCCGGCCGCTCGTCGATGAGCAGCACGATCAGGTAGGCCTCGGGATGGTTGGTGGCGATGGAGTGGGCGATGTTCTGCAGCATCACCGTCTTGCCGGTGCGCGGCGGGGCGACGATCAGCCCGCGCTGGCCTTTGCCCAGCGGCGCCACGAGGTCGATGATGCGGCCGGTGAAGTTCTTCTTGGTCGGGTCCTCGACCTCCATGCGCAGGCGCTCGTCGGGATAGAGCGGCGTCAGGTTGTCGAAGTTGATGCGGTGGCGCACCTTCTCCGGCGCGTCGAAGTTGATGGTGTTGACCTTGAGGAGCGCGAAGTACCGCTCGCCGTCCTTGGGCGAGCGGATCTGCCCTTCCACCGTGTCGCCGGTGCGCAGGCCGAAGCGGCGCACCTGGCTGGGGCTGACGTAGATGTCGTCGGGACCCGGCAGATAGTTGGCCTCCGGCGAGCGCAGGAAGCCGAAGCCGTCCTGCAGCACCTCCAGCACGCCGTCGCCGTAGATCGGAACGTCGTTCTCCGCCAGCTGCTTCAGGATGGCGAACATCATGTCCTGCTTGCGCAGGGTGGAGGCGTTCTCGATCTGCAGCTCTTCCGCGAACGCGAGAAGCTCGGCAGGGCTCTTGCACTTCAACTCTTGGAGATTCATCGGTGGCCTGCGGGCATTGGGTCGGCTTGAGGGGTCGTGTGGAGAGTTGGTTGGAGCCCCGGGCCGACGGCGCAAGCCACGGCGGGGATCGATCGGCGATGACGGTCGGCGGAGGCCGCTGGTCGCCATGCCCGGCATGAAGGCGGGGGCCGGGACATCGGATATGAAGATGGGTCCCGCGGAGCCATCGGCCCCGTGGTAAGACATGGGTATCGGATCACACCCTGCAAGTCAAACGAAAGTGCCGGCCGCCGTGTTCCCGATGCGACTCACTTTGTCGCAGGTGGTGGTGCCGGCGGGTTATCATGAACACGTGTACGTCATCCCTTCCGTAGCGATGCGGTGCCGCCATGCATGCGATCGCCCCCAGAACCGCCGCTCCCTCCCCCGCCCCGGCCGACACGCCCTGGCACGCGCACAGCCCGGCCGAGGCGACGGCGGCGCTGGACAGCCCCCACACCGGCCTGTCGGTGACCGAGGTGGAGGAACGCCGCCGCCGCTTCGGCCCCAACCGCCTGACGCCGCCCAAGCGCCGCTCGCCGCTCCTGCGCCTGTTGGCGCAGTTCAACGACGTGCTGATCCACGTGCTGCTGGCGGCCGGCGCGCTGACGCTGCTGCTGGGCCACTGGACGGATTCCGCGGTGATCGCCGGCGTGGTGGTGATCAACGCGCTGATCGGCTTCATCCAGGAGGGCAAGGCGGAGCAGGCGCTGGAATCGATCCGCGGCATGCTGGCGCCGCAGGCCACCGTGCTGCGCGACGGGCGCCACGCCACCATCCCGGCCGAGGAGCTGGTGCCCGGCGACCGCGTGGCGCTGGCGTCGGGCGACCGCGTGCCGGCCGACCTGCGGCTGGTCCAGGCCAAGGGCCTGCGCATCCAGGAGGCGGCGCTGACCGGCGAATCGGTGCCGGTGGGCAAGGACACGCCGCCGGTCCCGGCCGACGCCGGGCTGGCCGACCGCACCTCCATGGCCTATTCCGGCACCATGGTGGCGCAGGGCCAGGGGCACGGCATCGTGGTGGCCACCGGCGACGCCACGGAGATCGGCCGCATCGGCGCCCTTCTGGCGGCGGTGGAGACGCTGACCACCCCGCTGCTGCGCCAGATGGCGGCCTTCGGCAAGGTGCTCAGCGTCTCCATCGTCGGCTTGGCGCTGGCCACCTTCGCCTACGGCACGCTGGTTATGGGGGAGCCGTGGGCGGACATGGTGCTGGCCGCCGTCGGCCTCGCCGTCGCCGCCATCCCGGAGGGGCTGCCGGCGGTGATGACCATCACGCTGGCCATCGGCGTCACCCGCATGGCGCGGCGCAACGCCATCGTCCGCCGCCTGCCGGCGGTGGAGACGCTGGGCTCAGTCGGCGTCATCTGTTCCGACAAGACGGGCACGCTGACCCGCAACGAGCTGACGGTGCAGAGCGTGCTCACCGCCGACGCCACCTACGCCGTCACCGGCATCGGCTACGCGCCGGACGGCGGGTTCGAGCGCGACGGGCGGGCGGTGCCGCCCGACGGTGACCCGGTGCTGCTCGACCTCGCGCGCGTCTGCCTGCTGTGCAACGACGGCGACCTGCGGTGCGACGACACCGGCTGCTGGCAGGTCACCGGCGACCCGACCGACGGCGCGCTGCTGACGCTGGCCATGAAGGCCGGCCTGGACCTGGGCACCGAGCGCGAGCGGCTGCCGCGGCGCGACGTCATCCCCTTCGAATCCGAGCACCAGATGATGGCGGCGCTGAACCGCCGTCCGGACGGCGGCGGCCTCATCGTCGTCAAGGGCGCGCCGGAACGGATCCTGGCCCGCTGCACGGCCGTCCTGACCGCCGCCGGCCCGGCGCCGGTGGACCCCGCCGTCTGGCACGCGCTGGTGGAGGCCCTGGCGGCGGACGGGCAACGCGTGCTGGCCATCGCCATGCGGCCGCTGGCCGGTGACGGGCCCGCTGATTTGACCCTGGACGACGTGCGGGACCTGACCCTGCTCGGCCTGTGCGGGCTGATCGATCCGCCGCGCGAGGAGGCGGTGACCGCCGTTCAGGCCTGCCGGGCCGCCGGCATCGCCGTGAAGATGATCACCGGCGACCACGCCGTCACCGCCCGCGCCATCGGCCGCCGCTTCGGCCTGGGCGAACGCGCGGTCACCGGCGCCGACCTCGACCGGCTGGACGACGACGCGCTGATCCGGACGGCGCAGGAGGCCAACGTCTTCGCCCGCACCACGCCGGAGCACAAGCTGCGCCTCGTCCAGGCGCTGCAGGCGGCGGGGCATACGGTCAGCATGACCGGCGACGGCGTCAACGACGCCCCGGCGCTGAAACGGGCCGACGTCGGCGTCGCCATGGGCCGCATGGGCACGGAAGCCGCGCGCGAGGCCGCCGACATGGTGCTGGCCGACGACAACTTCGCGTCCATCGCCCACGCGGTGGAGGAAGGGCGCACCGTCTACGACAATTTGCGCAAGACCATCCTGTTCATGCTGCCGACCAACGGTGCCCAGGCGCTGGTCATCATGATCGCCGTCATGCTGGGGCTGCAGCTGCCGATCACGCCGGTGCAGATCCTGTGGGTCAACATGGTCACCGCCGTGACGCTGGGCTTGGCGCTCGCCTTCGAGCCGCCGGAGCCCGACGTCATGCGCCGCCCGCCCCGCGATCCGGGCGAGGCGATCCTGCCCTGGTACCTGGTGCTGCGCATGGCGGTGGTGATGGCGCTGCTGGTGGCCGCCAGCTTCGCCTTCTTCTTCCGCCATCTGGCGGCCACCGGCGACCTGGCGGAGGCGCGCACCATCGCCGTCAACGCGCTGGTGGTGGGGGAGATCTTCTACCTGCTGAACGCGCGCGGCGTGTTGGGCTCGGTGCTCAGCCTGCGGGGCCTGTTCGGCAGCCGGCCGGTGTGGGTGTCGATCGGCTGCATGATCGTTCTGCAGCTGGCCTTCACCTACCTGCCGCCGGTGCAGGCCCTGTTCGGCACGGTGGCCGTCGGCGCCGCCGACTGGGCGATGATGGCGGGTGCCGGCGCGCTGATCTTCCTGCTGATCGAGGGCGAGAAGGCCGTGGCGCGGCGCTGGGTGCGCAAGGTGTAGGGAGCGTTGGGTTTTGCGGCTGGCGCCTCAACCCAACCTACACCCTCCTCATCGTCATGCCCGGCCTTGTGCCGGGCATCCACGCACTCCGACCAATCCAAGGTGCGTAGATGGCCGGGACTGGGCCCGGCCATGACGATAATAGAGGATTTTCAGTAGGTTGGGTTGAGCGCAGCGAAAACCCAACGTCGGGCAATCAGAAATGACGGGCGATCAGAACGGCTTGACGATCACGAAGATGACGATGCCGATCATCAGCAGGGTCGGCACCTCGTTCCAGATTCGGAAGAAGCGCTGCGGGTGGGTGTTGCGGTCCTCCTCGAAGGCCCGGCGCCAGCGCGCCATCAGCATGTGCGAGACGGTCAGCACCACCACGAACGACAGCTTGGCGTGCAGCCAGCCCTGCTTGAACCACTCCGGGATCAGGATCAGCATCCAGATGCCGAAGACCCAGGACGCGATCATCGCCGGGTTCATGATGGCCCGAAGCAGCCGGCGCTCCATCACCTTGAAGGTCTCCGACGCCTCGGAACCGGGCGTCGCGGCCGTGTGGTAGACGAACAGCCGCGGCAGGTAGAGCAGCCCCGCCATCCAGGCGATGATGCTGATGACGTGCAGCGCCTTGACCCACTCGTAGGCCATGGAAACCCCTCTGCGGTTGTGAAGCTCGACCTTGGCCTATGTAGCGCGCTGCGGGCAGCCGGCAAAGCCCGACAGGCACAGCCGCCCGCCGCTTTGCGAGCACATGAAGCGGTCGCACGCCGCCGCCTGCCGCACCAGCCGGGCCAGCCCGTCGATGAAGGCCGGCGTGGTGCCCACCGTCGGCACGCGGGCGAAGAAGGGCACCCCCGCCTCGTGCGCCAGATGCCGGTACTCGACCTCGATCTCGACCAGCGTCTCGGAATGCTCGGACACGAAGGCCAGCGGCACGACGACCACCGGCACCTTGTCCTGCCCGGCGCGGCGGATCTCCGCATCCGTGGACGGGCCGATCCACTCCAGCGGGCCGACGCGGCTCTGGTAGCAGCTGATCCAGTCCAGCCCCTCGATGTCCAGCGCGGCGACGATCGCCTCCGCCGTGCGCTCGCACTGCCACTGGTAGGGGTCGCCCTTCTCGACGACCTTCTTGGGCAAACCGTGCGCCGAGAACAGCACGCGCGGCCGGCCGTGCGCCGCGGCCTCCTCATAGCGCGTCCGGATCAGCTCGGCGCTCGCCGCGGCGAAGCCGGGCTCGGTCGGGTAGCAGCACACCACCCGCGACGGCGCCGTCAGCCCCACCGCGGCCGCCGCCTCGTTCCACACCCGCAGGCTGGACGCCGTGGTGGTGGTCGACCACTGCGGGTAGAGCGGCAGCAGGATGACCTGATCCGGGTTGAAGGCCTTCACCGCGCGCGCCGCCGCGTCGCTCATCGGGTGCCAGTAGCGCATGGCGATGAAGGCGCGCACCTCGCCCAGCTCACCGCCGTTCAGCACCGCCTCCAGCGCGCGCGCCTGCGCTTGCGTGTTCTCCAGCAGCGGCGACTTGCCGCCCAGTTCGGCGTAGATCGCGCGGGCCGGCTTCTCGCGCCGGCGCGAGATGAACTGCGCCAGCAGGTAGCGGACCGGCGTCGGCGCGCCGATGATCGACGGGTCGTTGAACAGGTTGAACAGGAAAGGCCGGACGGCGTCCGGGCTGTCGGGCCCGCCGAGGTTGAACAGGACGACGGCGGTGCGGGTCGGGGAGGGCATGGTCGGCATGGTTCGCCAGAATTGGAGCGCCCTTCGCCCTTCGTCCAGTGCCTGCGGCGCGAAAACACAAAGAAACCGGCGGAAAGGCCTATGCCCTTCCGCCGATCGCGTCGATTACGCCACGTCCGGCCACGCCTTCAGCAGCCTGGACAGCTCGGCCACATGCTCGGGCGGCGTGGTCTGGATGACGCCGTGGCCCAGGTTGAAGATGAACGGCCGGCCAGAGAAGGCCTCCAGGATCTCGGTGGCGGCCCGGCGCAGCGCGTCGCCGCCGACGGCCAGCATGATCGGGTCCAGGTTGCCCTGCACCGGCAGGCGGGGCTGGAGCGTGCGCGCCGCCCACACCGGCGGCACCGTGGTGTCCAGCCCGACGGCGTCGACGCCGGAATCGGCCACGTAGTCCTCGTACAGCAGGCCGGCGGCGCGCGGGAAGCCGATGACCGGCACGTCGGGGTGGCGGGCCTTGACCAGCGCCACGATGCGCCGCGTCGGCTCGATCACCCAGCGGCGGAAGGCGCCGGCCGGCAGCACGCCCGCCCAGCTGTCGAACAGCTGCACGACCTCGGCACCCGCGTCGATCTGCGTGCACAGGTAGTCGGCCGTCACCTCGACCAGCAGGTCGATCAGCTGGCCGAAGCCGGCCGGGTCGCGGTAGGCGAAGCCCTTGACCGCGGCGTACTCCTTGCTGCCGCCACCTTCCACCATGTAGCAGGCGATGGTCCAGGGGGCGCCCGCGAAGCCGATCAGCGTCACCTCCGGCGGCAGGGCGCCGCGCAGGCGCCGCACCGTCTCGTACACCGGCTCCAGGTGTGCGTGGAAGTTGGCGCGGGACAGGCGGGAGAGGTCGGCCGGGCTGCGCACGGGGTCCAGCTTCGGCCCCTCGCCCTCCTGGAAGGTCAGGGGCTGGCCCAGCGCGTGCGGCACCACCAGGATGTCGGAGAACAGGATCGCCGCGTCCATGCCGTAGCGGCGGATGGGCTGCAGCGTCACCTCGACCGCGAAGTCGGGGTTGTAGCAGAGGTCGAGGAAGCTGCCGGCCTTGGCGCGCAGCTCGCGGTATTCGGGCAGGTACCGGCCGGCCTGGCGCATCAGCCAGAACGGGGGGTGGGTGCAGGCCTCGCCCTTCAGGGCGGCGAGAATCGGCTTACGAACGTCCGTCACCGGCGGCAATCCCTTGGAAGCGTCGAGCGTGCCCGTTCTATCGCACCATTCACCGCGCGCGGCGAGAAAAAGAGTCGATCCATCCCCGCTTTGCACAGGCCCGCGTGGGAAGGGCGTTCCGGGCGACGCAGGGCCCTACCCTCTCCCTTTCTAAGAATTAGGATTTAAAGGAGGGGGTGATAGTGGTGCTGTGGATAACGGGAATTCCCGCTGTGCCCGGATTCATCCACAGACCCGGACGGCGGCGGACCCGGCGGGGCGCCGGTGTGGACGGAATCCGGGACTATCGGGGATAACGGCGGAAATGCTAAAAGCGGGGGCTTGGGAGATTTTCGTGAGTCATGGGGATAACCTGCAGGGCGGCTGATTCGTCCCCATCTTGCGGAGCGGATCATGGACTCTTCCCCCATGGTGGCCGGGACGGGGGCAACGAGTCCGGTCAGCGGGGGTAGAATCCGGCCGCCATGGTTATCCACAGCCTATCGTCCGATTCCTCCACAGGATGTTGGGGACAATGAAAGAGTTCCACCTACATCTCGTTTCCGACGCGACGGGCGAGACGATCAACAGCGTGGCGCGCGCCTGCGTGATCCAGTTCGACCAGGTCCGCCCGATCGAGCACTTCTGGAACCTCGTGCGCACCGACCGCCAGCTCGACCTGGTGCTGGAGGCGATCCGCGAGCATCCGGGGCTGGTCATGTTCACCCTGGTGGACGAGGGGCTGCGCCGCCGCCTCCAGGACTTCTGCCGCGAGGTGCAGGTGCCCTGCATCCCCGTGCTGGATCCGCTGATCAACGCGCTGGCCGCCTACCTGGGCCTCGAGTCGCAGCGCCAGCCCGGCCGCCAGCACGCGCTGGACGCCGAGTACTTCGGCCGCATGGACGCCATGGAGTTCGCGCTGTCGCACGACGACGGCCAGTCCTCCTGGGACCTGCACGAGGCCGACGTGCTGCTGATGGGCGTGTCGCGCACGTCGAAGACGCCGACCTGCATCTATCTGGCGAACCGCGGCATCAAGGCGGCGAACATCCCCATCGTTCCCGGCTGCCCCCTGCCGCCGGAGCTGGAGAAGATCCGCCGTCCGCTGATCGTCGGCCTGACCAAGGACCCCGACCGGCTGATCCAGATCCGCCGCAATCGGCTGAAGCTGCTGAACCAGAACGAAAGCTCCACCTACGTCGACCCCGAGGAGGTGCGGCGCGAGGTGGCCGAGGCGCGGCGCATGTTCAGCCGCCACGGCTGGCCGGTCATCGACGTGACCCGCCGCTCCATCGAGGAGACGGCGGCGGAGATCATGATGCTGCTGGCCCGCCGCCAGTCGGGAGGCCAGACGGGCGGCGGAGCGGGGTCGTGAGTGCCGCGCCGCGCCTGATCCTCGCCTCCGGCTCCAAGGCGCGCGCCGCCATGCTGGAGGGGGCCGGCGTCGTGGTGGCGCGCGACCCGGCCGACGTGGACGAGGGCGCCCTGAAGGCCACCTGCCGCGCCCGGGGCGCCACCGTGGAGGCGACCGCTGAGGCGCTGGCCGAGGCCAAGGCGCGGCACGTCGCGCAACGCCACCCCGGCGCCTTCGTGCTGGGTGCCGACCAGATGCTGGAGTGCGACGGCGACTGGTTCGACAAGCCGGGCGACCGCGACGGTGCCCGCGCCCAGCTCGCCCGCCTGCGCGGCCGCACGCACCGGCTGGTCAGCGCCGCCGTGATCGTGCGCGGCGGCGCGCCGCTGTGGCGGCACACCGACGCCGCGACGCTGGCCATGCGGCCGTTCAGCGACGCCTTCCTGGAGCGATACCTGGACGCCTGCGGCGAGGCCGTGCTGCACTCCGTCGGCGCCTACCACCTGGAGGGGCTGGGGGCGCAGCTGTTCGACCGGGTGGACGGCGACTTCTTCACCATCCTCGGGCTGCCGCTGCTGCCGGTGCTCGGGTTCCTGCGCGACCATGGGATTCTGACGGAATGATCATCAGCGGCAAGGCCAAGGTGGCCGGCGTCATGGGCTGGCCGGTCGGGCACTCGCGCTCGCCCCGGCTGCACGGCTTCTGGCTGGACAAGTACGGCATCGACGGCGCCTACGTCCCCCTCTCCGTCCCGCCGGAGCGCGCGGCGGAGGCCATCCGCGCCCTGCCCGCCCTGGGACTGCGCGGCTGCAACGTCACCGTCCCGCACAAGGAGATCGCCGCCGCCACCGTCGACCACCTGGACGAGTCGGCGCGCCGCGTCGGCGCCGTCAACACCATCGTGGTGCGCGAGGACGGCTCCCTGGAGGGCCGCAACACCGACGGCTTCGGCTTCGTCGAGAACCTGCGCGCCGGCGCGCCCGGCTGGCGCGCCGATGCCGGGCCGGCCGTGGTGGTCGGTGCCGGCGGCGCGGCGCGCGGCGTGATCGCCGCACTCCTCGACGCCGGTGCGCCGGAGGTCTGGCTGGTGAACCGCACGCGCGAGCGCGCCGATGCGCTGGCCGCCGATCTCGCGCAGAGCCTTGGCCCGAAGACCCGTGTGTTCGATTGGGTTTCACGTGAAACGATCCTGGCCGAGGCCGCGCTGCTGGTGAACACCACCACCCAGGGCATGGCCGGCCAGCCGCCGCTCGACCTGGACCTCAAGCACCTGCCCGCCGCGGCCGTGGTGACCGACATCGTCTACACACCGCTGGTGACACCGTTGCTGGCCGCCGCCGCTGAGCGCGGCCACCGCACGGTGGACGGCATCGGCATGTTGCTGCACCAGGCGCGCCCCGGCTTCGCCGCCTGGTTCGGCGTCGAGCCCGAGGTGACGGAGGAGCTGAAGGCCTTCGTCCTGGGGAGCTGACCGGCCATGGTGACGCTATGGTGATTCTGGGTCTCACCGGCTCCATCGGCATGGGCAAGAGCACGGCGGCGCGCATGCTGATGCGCATGGGCGTGCCGGTCTGCGATTCCGACGCGCTGGTGCACCGCCTCTACGGCCGCGGAGGCACCGCGGTGCCGGACATCGACGCGGCCTTCCCCGGCGTGGTGAAGGACGGCCGGGTCGACCGTGCCGCCCTGGGCGCCGCCGTCTTCGGCAACCCCCCGGCGCTCAAGCGGCTGGAGGCCATCCTGCACCCCAAGGTGCGCGCGGCGCAGCAGGCCTTCATCCGGCAGGCGGCGCTGCGCGGCGTGCGGGTTGTCTGCCTGGACATCCCGCTGCTGTTCGAGACGCACGGGGAACGGCGCGTCGACCGCACCATCGTCGTCTCCGCCCCCTTCCCCGTGCAGAAAGCGCGGGTGCTGGCACGGCCGGGCATGACGCCGGAGAAGTTCGCGGGTATCCTCGCCCGCCAGATGCCCGACGCGGAGAAGCGACGGCGCGCCGATTTCGTGGTCCCGACCGGGGCCGGCCGCCTAAGCACGCGAAGGGCTCTGAAGGAAATAATTGCGAAAGCGAAACGTCTGCGCGGCCGGCACTGGCCGCCGCGCGGCTACCATCCAGGGACCGTTGGGCATGCGTGAGATCGTCCTCGACACGGAAACCACCGGCTTCAAGCCGGAGGAAGGCCACCGGCTGGTCGAGATCGGCTGCGTGGAGGTGATCAACCACGTGCCCACCGGCCAGCGCTACCACGTCTACATCAACCCCCAGCGCCCCGTGCCGCCCGACGCCATCGCCGTGCACGGTTTGACCGATGAGTTCCTGGCCGACAAGCCGGTGTTCACCGACGTCGTCGCCGACTTCGTGGCCTTCATCGCGGACTCGCCGCTGGTCATCCACAACGCCGCCTTCGACATGGCCTTCCTGAACTGGGAGCTGTGGCAGGCCGGCTACGAGCGCATGCCGATGGAGCGCGCCATCGACACGCTGGCCATGGCGCGCCAGCGCTTTCCCGGCGCCCCGGCCACGCTGGACGCGCTCTGCAAGCGCTTCGGCGTCGACAACTCCGGCCGCACGCTGCACGGCGCCTTGCTCGACGCCCAGCTGCTGGCGGAGGTGTACCTGGAACTGCGCGGCGGCCGTCAGGCCGGCCTGGCGCTGGCCGCCAAGGGTACGGCCAAGGGCGGCACGGCGGAAGCCGCCCGCATCGAACGCCCCTTCCGCCCCGCCCGCCCGCATACGCCAAGCGAGGCCGAACTGGCCGCCCACGCCGAGATGGTGGGCAAGATCAAGAACGCCCTGTGGGTGCAGGAGTAGGCGGCGCGCGGTCGTTGGGTTTTCGCTGCGCTCAACCCAACCTACGGTGCCGTCGTAGGTTGGGTTGAGGCGGCAGCCGCAAAACCCAACGTCTTCCCTTACGGAATCAGCACCGTCGACCCGACCGTCTGGCGCGACTCCAGCGCCCGGTGCGCCTCGGCGGCGTCGCGCAGCGGGTAGGTCTGCCGCACCTCGATCTTCACCGCACCGCTGTGCACCACCTCGAACAGGTCGGCGGCGCTGGCCATCAGGTCCTCGCGCTTGGCGACGTAGGTGAACAGCGTCGGCCGCGTGACGTAGAGCGAGCCCTTGGCCGCCAGCGTCTGCAGCTCGA
>Ga0196970_1000388_pt1 | contig 54323 bp, 44 predicted proteins | sample S1v_513CmetaG_FD_148672 | JGI IMG/M metagenome (GOLD analysis project Ga0196970, IMG submission 148672) | Soil microbial communities from Anza Borrego desert, Southern California, United States - S1+v_5-13C | ecosystem: Environmental > Terrestrial > Soil > Desert | place: USA: California...
GAGCGCCGACGAGGCGCTGGCGAAGCGCTACATCGAGCTGGGCTGCACCTTCACCGCGGTCGGCTCCGACCTCGGCATCCTGGCGCGCACCTCCGAACAGCTCGCCGCCAGGTTCAAGGGCTGACGCCCGCCCAGCCGGAGGACGCGTCCGTGCGGGGCGGCGGCATCGCCGTCCCGAGCCGCAGCCGCAGCCGCAGCCGCTCCAACGCCACACCGTCCATCCGGATCCCGGCGTGGGGCCGGATTCCCACACCCACATTCGGATTGCAGGAAGCCAACGTGATCAAGACAACGCGTCGTTCCGAAACGACCGGGGCACCTGTTCCCCCGGGCGGGGAGTTGCTGCGCTACTATCGCGAGATGCTGCTGATCCGCCGCTTCGAGGAGAAGGCGGGCCAGCTTTACGGCATGGGCCTGATCGGCGGCTTCTGCCACCTCTACATCGGCCAGGAGGCGGTGGTGACCGGCGTCCAGGCGGCGCTGCGCCCCGGCGACAGCGTCATCACCAGCTACCGCGACCACGGCCACATGCTGGCCTGCGGCATGGACGCCAAGGGCGTCATGGCCGAGCTCACCGGGCGCCGCGGCGGCTACTCCAAGGGCAAGGGCGGCTCGATGCACATGTTCAGCCGCGAGAAGGGCTTCTTCGGCGGCCACGGCATCGTCGGCGGCCAGGTGCCGCTCGGCACCGGGCTGGCCTTCGCCCACAAGTACAGGAAGGACGGCGGGGTCTGCACCACCTACCTGGGCGACGGCGCCGTCAACCAGGGCCAGGTCTACGAGAGCTTCAACATGGCGGCGCTGTGGAAGCTGCCGGTCGTCTACATCATCGAGAACAACAAGTACGCCATGGGCACCGCCCAGGAGCGCGCCTCGGCCGGCGAACTGCACCAGCGCGGCGCCGCCTACGGCATCCCCGGCCATCAGGTCAACGGCATGAACGTCCTCGACGTCAAGGCCGCCGCCGACGAGTGGGTCAACTGGGTGCGCGAGGGCAACGGCCCGGTCATCCTGGAGATGAAGACCTACCGCTACCGCGGCCACTCCATGTCCGACCCGGCCAAGTACCGCACCAAGGAGGAGGTCGAGAAGATGCGGACGGAGTCCGATCCCATCGACCAGCTCAAGAAGCTGCTCCTCGACGACGGCCACGCCACCGAGGAGGCGCTCAAGGAGATCGACCGCGAGGTCAAGGCGATCGTCTCCGAAAGCGCCGAGTTCGCCCAGCAGAGCCCCGAGCCCGACCCGTCCGAGCTGTGGACGGACGTGCTGCTCGACGCCTGATACCAACGCCAAGAAGGGGAGCCGCGACCGGAGCGCCGGGGCCATGTGAGCCCGCCGGGCGCCCGCGCGGACGGAGGAACCAATGCCGATCGAAGTGCTGATGCCGGCGCTGTCGCCCACCATGACCGAGGGCAAGCTGGCGAAATGGCTGAAGAACGAGGGCGATGAGGTCAAGTCCGGCGATGTCCTCGCCGAGATCGAGACCGACAAGGCCACCATGGAGGTCGAAGCGGTCGATGAGGGCCGCATCGGCAAGATCCTGATCGCCGCCGGGACCGAGAACGTCACGGTCAACACGCCCATCGCCGTCATCCTCGGCGAGGGCGAGGAGGCCGTCAGCAACCTCGCCACCATCGAGGAGAGCACGCCCAAGACCGCCGCCCAGCCGGTGGTCAAGGGCGAGGATGCCCGGCCCTCCACCCTGCCGGCCCAGGTGACCAGCGGCCCGGCCGCGCCGCCGCCCTCGGACGAGGACAAGTTCTTCGACCGCACGGTGAAGAAGACCGTGCGCGAGGCGCTGCGCGACGCCATGGCCGAGGAGATGCGCCGCGACCCCAACGTCTTCCTGATGGGCGAGGAGGTCGCGCAGTACCAGGGCGCCTACAAGGTGTCGCAGGGCCTGCTGCAGGAATTCGGCCCCGACCGCGTCATCGACACGCCGATCACCGAGTACGGCTTCGCCGGCCTGGGGGTGGGCGCCGGCTTCCTCGGCCTGCGCCCGATCGTCGAGTTCATGACCTTCAACTTCGCCATGCAGGCGATCGACCACATCGTCAACTCGGCGGCCAAGACGCTGTACATGTCCGGCGGCCAGATGGGCTGCCCGATCGTGTTCCGCGGCCCGAACGGCGCCGCCGCCCGCGTCGCCGCCCAGCACTCCCAGGACTACACGCCCTGGTACGCCAGCGTGCCGGGCCTGAAGGTGGTGGCGCCCTACTCGGCGGCCGACTTCAAGGGCCTGCTGAAGGCGGCGATCCGCGACCCGAACCCGGTGGTGTTCCTGGAGAACGAGATCCTCTACGGCCAGAGCTTCGACGTGCCGGAATCGGAGGACTTCATCGTTCCCATCGGCCGCGCCAAGGTGCTGCGCGCCGGCCGGGACGTCACCATCACCGCGCACTCGCTGATGGTCGCCCAGGCGCTGGCGGCGGCGGAGCTGCTGGCCAAGGACGGCATCGAGGCGGAGGTCATCGACCTGCGCACCATCCGCCCGCTGGACGTGCACACCATCGTCGAGAGCGTGAAGAAGACCAACCGCCTGGTCACCGTCGAGGAGGCGTGGCCGACCTGCAGCATCGGCGCCGAGATCAGCGCGCTGATGATGGAGCACGCCTTCGACTATCTCGACGCGCCGGTGATCCGGGTGAACGGCAAGGACGTGCCGATGCCCTACGCCGCCAACCTCGAGAAGCTGGTGCTGCCGCAGCCGGACGGCATCGCCGAGGCGGCGCGGCGCGCCTGCTACCGCTCGTAAGGGGAGGGCACGGACCATGACCATCCAGATCCTGATGCCGGCGCTCTCGCCCACCATGACCGAGGGCAACCTCGCCAAGTGGCTGAAGCAGGAAGGCGACGCGGTGAAGGCCGGCGACGTGCTGGCCGAGATCGAGACCGACAAGGCGACCATGGAGGTCGAGGCGGTGGACGAAGGCCGCCTCGGCAAGATCCTGGTGCAGGGGGGCAGCCAGGGCGTGGCGGTGAACACGCCCATCGCCATCCTGCTGGAAGAGGGCGAGGACGCCAGCGCGCTGGCCAAGGCGGACGGCGGCGCCCCCGCCCCGGCCAAGGCCGAGGCCGCTCCGGCCGCGGCACCGGCTCCGGCCGCCGCCCCCGCGCCGCAGGCCGCCGCCCCGGCGGCGGCGCACGGCGGCAACCGGGTGTTCGCCAGCCCGCTGGCGCGCCGCGTCGCCCAGCAGGCCGGCATCGACCTGTCGGCGGTGAAGGGCACCGGCCCGCACGGCCGCATCGTCAAGGCCGACGTCGAGGCCGCCAAGGCCGGTGGTGGCGCCAAGCCCGCCGCCGCGCCGCAGGCCGCCGCGGCTCCGGCCGCCGCTCCGACCCCGATCGCCCCGGCGCCCGCCGCGGCCCGGCCAGCGGGGATCGACGCCAAGGACCTGTCGGACAAGCTGGGCATGCGCTACACGGCCAAGCCCAACTCGTCGATGCGCAAGACCATCGCGCGCCGCCTCACCGAGGTGCAGCAGACGGTGCCGAACTACTTCCTCGCCATCGACTGCGAGGTGGACGAGCTGCTCAAGGTCCGCGCCGAGCTGAACGGCCGCTCCAAGGCGTACAAGCTGTCGGTGAACGACTTCGTGATCCGCGCCGCGGCGCTGACGCTGAAGAAGTTCCCGCTGATCAACTCGGCGTGGTCCGAGGAGGCGATCCTGACCTACGAGCACGCCGACATCTCGGTCGCGGTGGCGACGCCGACCGGGCTGATCACGCCGATCATCAAGAAGGCGGAGAGCAAGGGGCTGGCCGAGATCTCCAACGAGATGAAGGACCTCGCCGAGCGCGCCCGCGACGGCAAGCTGAAGCCCGAGGAGTACCAGGGCGGCAGCTTCTCGATCTCGAACCTGGGCATGTACGGGATCCGCGAGTTCGCCGCGATCATCAACCCGCCGCAGGCCTGCATCCTGGCGGTGGGCGCCGGCGAGCAGCGCCCGGTGGTGAAGAACGGCGCGCTGGCCATCGCCACCGTCATGACCTGCACCGTGTCGGTCGACCACCGCGTCGCCGACGGCGCGCAGGGTGCGGAATTCCTCCAGGCTTTCAAGACGCTGATCGAGGATCCGCTGAGCATGCTGCTGTAAGGGGACGGCTCATGGCCGACATGATCATCCGCCCGCCCGCCACCGGCGCGTGGGCGCTGATGGCGCCCGGGCAGGAAGCCTCTGCCGAGAGGAGGTGACCGACGGTACGGTTCTAGCGACAAGCCGTCCCGACGCCGTCGGCCATGGGTGTCTCTAACCCAATGAAACTGGTATATCACTTAGCTGATCGTGTTGCACTGCGGCATAACGTCCACCTGATCCGTCCCTCTGGTGTGCCGGCATGGCAGCCGACCGGAGCACGAACCCGCTCCCCTTGGCGCACGCAGGAGATCGGACGATCTTCATGGGGGCACCGCCATCGGCGGCTCGCCTTCAGCTGCGGCGGCTGAAGCCGGGCCTCCCGACGAGTTCAGGATCTCGGCGCCGAACAAGCGCCGCACCCTCAGGTCGTCAGTTCCTGGCATCTGCGGACGCTTCTCAATCTAAGCTGGCGCGCGCTTTCCCTATGTGCCATTCAATCCGCTCTCCTGACCCGATCCCCCTCGTCGCCCCGCTCGCCCCGACACGATTGCGGAATACCGGAGTAGCCGACCGTGATGCTGGACAACAATTCCAAGACCGAAACGCCGTTCGGCCACCCGGCTGGCGCTCACGATCCCAGCACCGCACCACCGGCAGCACGCCGCCCGGTTACCCGGCGCGGGCTGGTCGTGCGCCTGATCCTCACCGCGCTGGTTCTGGCGCTGCTCGGCGCCGCGCTGTACGGCTTCAACACGTTCCGGTCGAAGGCGATTTCCGACTTCTTCGCCAACAACAAGCCGCCGCCCATCCCGGTGGCGCTGGCCGAAGCGACGGTGCAGTCGATACCCAAGTATCTGACGGCCATCGGCACGCTGGCCGCGTCGCGTCAGGTGACGGTCGCCCCGGAAGTCGCCGGCCGCGTCACGCAGATCTCGTTCGAATCGGGCGCCAGGGTGAAGGCCGGCGATCCGCTGGTGCAGCTGAACGACGCGACCGAGCAGGCCGATCTGCTGGCGCAGCGCGCCCAGGCCCGGCTGGCCGAACTGAACCTGGAACGCGCCCGCGACCTGCGCCGCAGCCAGGCGGGGCCGCAGACCACCGTCGATCAGTATCAGGCCGAGCTGGACGAGATCATGGCGAACCAGAAGCGCACCCAGGCGCTGATCGGGCAGAAGCTGATCAAGGCGCCGTTCGATGGTGACCTCGGCATCCGGCAGATCAATGTCGGCGACTACCTCAACCCCGGCGCCACCATCGTGACGCTGACCGACCTGTCGAGGCTGTACGTCAACTTCTCGCTGCCGGAGCAGACGCTGTCGCGCCTGACGGTCGGGCAAAAGGTGCTGGTCAACACCGACGCCTTCCCCGGCCGCGATTTCGAGGCGACGATCGGCACCATCGAACCGCAGATCAGCGCCGAGACGCGCGCCATCAAGGTCCAGGCGACCTTGGACAACCGCGAGCAGCTGCTGCGCCCCGGCATGTTCGCCAATGTGCGCGTGGTGCTGCCGCCGCAGCCCGACACTCTGACCGTGCCGGAAACCGCCGTGGACTACACGGTCTACGGCGACAGCGTTTACGTCGCCAGGAACGAGAAGGCGGAGGATGGATCGGACCGCCTGGTGGTCCAGCGCACGCCGGTCAAGGTCGGCGACCGCCTGCCCAACCGCGTGGAGATCCGCAACGGGCTGAACCCCGGCGACCGCGTGGTGGTGTCGGGTCAGCTGAAGCTGTCCAACGGTGCGGCCGTGGTGCCGGCCGAGAACAACCCGCTGACCGCGCCGCAAACCCTGCCGCAGAACTGAGGCCGGCGCCATGACGTTCACCGACATCTTCATCCGCCGGCCGATCCTGTCCGTGGTGGTCAGCCTGCTGATCCTGCTGGTCGGGCTGCGGGCGCTGCTGGAAATGCCGATCCGGCAGTATCCGCAGCTCCAGAACACGGTCATCACCGTCACCACCTCGTACCCCGGCGCCTCGCCCGACCTGATGCAGGGCTTCATCGCCACGCCCATCGAGCAGGCGGTGGCGACGGCGGAGGGCATCGACTACCTGACCTCGTCCTCGACCCAGGGGCAGAGCGTCGTCACCGCCTACATCCGGCTGAACTTCGACCCCAACGTCGCGATGACCGACGTGATGGCGAAGGTGCAGCAGGTGAAGTACCAGCTCCCGCGCGAAGCCAACGACCCGGTCATCCTGAAATCGACCGGCGAGACGACGTCGATCCTCTACATGGGCTTCTCCAGCCGGGAGCTGTCGGGGGCGGCGATCTCCGACTATCTCACCCGCGTCATCCAGCCGAACCTGTCCACGGTCGAAGGCGTGGCGCGGGCGCAGATCCTGGGCGGCCAGACCTTCGCCATGCGGCTGTGGCTGGACCCGGTGCGGATGGCGGCACGCGGCGTTTCGCCCCGCGACGTGTCGGCGGCCATCGCAGCGAACAACTACCAGTCGGCCCCCGGCCAGACCAAGGGCGTGTTCGTCGTCACCAACGTCACCGCCAACACCGGCCTGACCGACATCGAGCAGTTCCGCGACATGGTGGTGAAGGCGCAGGACGGCGCGCTGGTCCGCATGCGCGACGTCGCCACCGTCGAGCTGGGCGCCCAGAGCTTCAACGCCAGCGTCGCGATGAACGGCCAGCAGGCCATCTTCATCGGCGTGGACGCCACCCCCACCGGCAACCCGTTGAACATCGTCGCCGACATCCGCAGGATGGAGCCGGAATTGCGGCGCAACCTGCCGCCCGGCATGCAGATGGAGATCGTCTACGACAGCACGCGCTTCATCCAGTCCTCCATCGACGAGGTGGTGAAGACGCTGCTGGAGGCGGTCGCCATCGTCATCGTGGTGATCTTCCTGTTCCTGGGATCCCTGCGCTCCGTGCTGATCCCCGTGGTGACGATCCCGCTGTCGATCATCGGCGCCTGCACCTTCATGCTGGCGATGGGCTTCTCGCTGAACCTGCTGACGCTGCTGGCGATGGTGCTGGCCATCGGCCTCGTCGTGGACGACGCCATCGTGGTGGTGGAGAACGTCCACCGCCACCTGGAGGAGGGGAAGTCACCCGTCGCCGCGGCCATCGTCGGCGCGCGGGAGATCGTCGGCCCGGTCATCTCGATGACCATCACGCTGGCCGCCGTCTATGCCCCCATCGGCTTCCTGGGCGGCCTGACGGGCGCCCTGTTCCGGGAGTTCGCCTTCACCCTGGCCGGGTCGGTGATCGTGTCCGGCATCGTGGCGCTGACCCTGTCGCCGATGATGTGCTCGGTCATCCTGACCGACGCCGGGCACCAGGGGCGCTTCGCCGCCTTCCTCGACCGCAGCTTCGAGCGGCTGTCCGGCTGGTATGTCCGCCGCCTCGACAGCATGCTGGACTACCGCGCCGCGACGCTGCTGTTCGCGTTCGGCATCCTGCTGAGCGTCGGCTACCTGTTCGCCAACACCATGTCGGAACTGGCGCCGGAGGAGGACCAGGGCATCCTGTTCGGCATCTCCAAGGCGCCGCAGTACGCCAACCTCGACTACATCGATAGTTTCGGGGAGCAGATCGACGAGACCTTCAAGTCGTTCCCCGAGACGGACACCCGCTTCGTCCTGACCGGCATACCGACGCTGAACCAGGGCTTCGCCGGCATGATCCTGAAACCGTGGGGCGAGCGCGAGCGGTCGGCCAAGGAGCTGCAGCCGCTGGCCCAGGCGGAACTGAGCAAGGTCACGGGCATCAACGTCTTCCTGGTGTCGCCGCCGGCCCTGCCGGGCTCGACGGGGGGCCTGCCGGTGCAGATGGTCATCTCCAGCACCACCGACTACCGCACGATCTTCGACGCCATCGAGCGCATCAAGGACGCGGCGACGAAGAGCGGCATGTTCATCGTCACCGACAGCGACCTGCAGTACGACAGTCCGGTGATCCGCCTGAAGATCGACCGGTCCAAGGCGGCGGACCTCGGCCTGTCCATGCAGGCCATCGGCGACACGCTGGCGGTGCTGGCGGGCGGCAACTACGTCAACCGCTTCAACCTGAACGGTCGCTCGTACGAGGTCATTCCCCAGGTCCCGCGGTCCCAGCGCCTGACCCCGGAAGATCTGAGCAAGTTCTACGTCGCCACGGGAACCGGCGCGCAGATCCCGCTGTCCACCGTCGTGTCCATCGAGACGGCGACGGAACCGAACGCGCTGAACAAGTACAACCAGCTCCCCTCCGCCACCTTCTCCGCCGTGCCGATGCCGGGCGTCACCATCGGGCAGGCGGTGGCCTTCCTGGAGGAGCAGGCGCGCACCCAGCTGCCGGCCGGCTTCAACCATGCCTACCTGTCGGAATCGCGGCAGTACGTGACCGAAGGCAACCAGCTGATGGTGACCTTCGTCTTCGCGCTGATCGTCATCTATCTGGTGCTGGCGGCGCAGTTCGAATCGCTGCGCGACCCGCTGGTGATCCTGGTGTCGGTGCCGATGTCCATCTGCGGCGCGCTGCTGCCGCTGTTCTTCGGCCTGTCGACCATGAACATCTACACCCAGGTCGGCCTCGTCACGCTGATCGGCCTGATCAGCAAGCACGGCATCCTGCTGGTGGAGTTCGCCCGCGAGATGCAGATCAACGAAGGGGTGGACCGCCGCACCGCCATCGAGCACGCGGCGCGCGTCCGCCTGCGCCCGATCCTGATGACCACGGCGGCGATGGTGGTGGGCCTCGTGCCGCTCCTGACCGCCGCCGGCGCCGGGGCGGCGAGCCGCTTCTCCATCGGCCTGGTCATCGTGGCCGGCATGCTGATCGGCACCCTGTTCACGCTGTTCGTGCTGCCGGCGGTCTACACGGTGCTCGCCAAGGACCATCGCGCCGCCTCCCTCTCCGCCCGCGCCGCGGAACTCGCTCAATTGTCCTGACGTCCCTCGGCGGTTCGTCCTGTGGGGAAGGGCGTCATCCGACGCGGGAGTGTCGGCTCACGGCGTTAGGACGCAGGGTGTTCCGCACCTCGTCGTGCGGCCCGGCAGAACCGGCGGGCGCAAATCGCTGCTTGCGCTGTTGATGATGGCACGGCACCGCCACCCGGGTCGAACACCGGTGGGAGGCCGCGTGAACCAAACGCAACCGGCCAGAGCAGTCGCTGGAGACCGTCCGATGACCGATGGTTCGATCAGGCATCGTCACGCCTGCATCCAAGGACGACAGATCTTCCTGCGGGAGGCGGGACCGGCGAACGCGCCGGCGCTGCTCCTGCCGCATGGTTATCCCTGCTCCTCCTTTCAGTTCCGCAGGCTAATGCCGGCGCTCGCTGATCGTTGGCGGACCATCGCCTTCGACTGGCCGGGGTTCGGGTACAGCGACACACCCGACCCGGAGACGTTCGGCTACGACTTCGACGCCTATGCCCAGGTGCTCGCCGGGGTCGCCGACGCCCTGGGCTTAGCGCGCTACGCCCTGTGGCTGCACGATTACGGCTCTCAGATCGGGCTGAGGCACGCCATCGCGCATCCCGGGCGCATCGCCGCGCTGGTGATCCAGAACGGCGACATCTACAAGGATGTGCTCGGCCCCAAATACGCGTCCATCCAGGCGTGGTGGGCGGACAAGACACCCGAGAAACACCGGCCGCTCGAGGAGGCGGTCAGCGAGAAGGGCTTTCGGGACGAGTTCGTCGGCGAGGTGGCGCCCGACGTCGCCGCGCGCATTCCGCCCGACCTGTGGAAGCTGCACTGGCCGCTTATGGACACGCCGACCCGCCGCCGGATCGCGATCGGGCTGATGGAGAAGCTGGAGGCAAACCTCGCCTGGATGCCTCGCTACCAGGCTTACCTGCGTGAGCACCGGCCGCCGACGCTGATCCTCTGGGGGCCGGAGGACGGCTACATGCCGGCCGAGTCCGCGCGCGCCTATCATCGTGACCTGCCCGATGCCGAACTCCACCTGATCGACGGTGCGGGCCATTGGCTGCTGGAAACGCACTTCGACGTGGTGCCGCCGCTCGTCCGCGACTTTCTTGCCCGCGTCCATGCCTGACCGCCGCGGGCAGCGGCCCGCCGGGCGGCCTACGGGCTTGGTGGCGGAGGGGTGTCCTTGGCCGGCAGCACGGGGGCCGGCAGCGGCGCCAGCTCCACGGTCTTGGACTGGCCGCCGAGGAAGGCCGGATCGAGAAGGCCTCCGCCGGACGGATCGCCGCCCGCCGGGACCGACTGCGTCGACGGAGCGGCGGTGCTGCCCGTCCGGAGTTCCATTTCGGCCGCGTTCCCGAAGAACTCCGCACGGCCGCCCTGGGGGCGGCCCTTCATGATTTCCCCCTGCGCGTGGATCACCCGCCCGGCGAGCTGCGGCGAGTAGGGCAGCAGATAGGCGCGTGGAACGCCGCTTGGCAGGTTGGCGTCGTCCAGGGCCTCGAGCCAGAGATGGATCGCGCCCGCCTGCCCCTGCGCGGGAGCCGGTTCGACGACGCGCGCCCAGAGCAGTTGGAAGCGGTCGGGCACCGCCGCCGGCGCCGACCAGCCGAGGAGATGCTGAATGGCGAAGAACACCACCGCGTAGCAGGCGCTGACCGACACGACGGCCGCGCCCTTGAGCCACCGGGGCAGGCGGAGCCCCGTCAACACGACGAGCACCAGGACGCCCAGCAGCGCATAGGCGCCGCACAGGAGAAGAACGTCGGTTTGCGTCGCGGGCACCGGTTACCCTCCTCTGCGACGGCGGTCGTAGAAGGTCTGGAGAATCGATTTCTGGGTGTGGTCGGTTCCGGTGACGCCGCCGCTCGCGTCGAGCGTGAAGCGCACGGCGGTCCGTTCCACGCCGCCGCCGCCGAGTTCGACCGTCTCCTTCGCCACGATCGTCACGATCGGATTGAGCTTCTGCACCGTCACCGTCGCCGGAACGGCGCGGCCGGTCAGCGCGGCGAAGTGATAGACGTTCACCGTGTATTCGCCGGCGACGACGCCGCGGATGCTGACCAGCTCCTGCCGCGTCGGCGACAGCACCTTGCGCCCGTTGACCTCCACGAAGTTGTTGGCGCCGCCGCGGTTGTCGCGGTCCAGCACCATGAAGCCGGCCTCGCGCCGGCGGTACCACGCGATGTTGCCCAGGGGGTCCTGGACGAAGACGTCGATGTCGTCGGAATGCCCGTCCGGCCAGTCCACCGTGATGAGGAACTCGGCCTTGCTGTCGATCTTCCCCTCCTTCGCCTTCGGCGAGACGATCACCAGCGCGATGAAGAACAGGAAGGCGATCGCCTGCAGCGCCTTGAACAGGACGACGCTGAACGGGTCGAACGGCTCGTCGCGTTGCAGCAGATCGAAGTCGCCGATCATTCCGCCGCCCCTCCCCCGCGTTCGAGGACCGACACGACGTGGACTTCCGTAAGGTCGACGGCGAAGGTGAAGAGCCGGGCGGTGGCGCTGTCGAGGACGTAGTACTGGACCTTCAGGAGAATCGATCCCACGAGGCCGGCCAGCGTCGTGTACATGGCCACGGCCATGCCGTCGCTCATCAGGGCCATCGACGACTTGACCGCCCCGCGGTCCTCCGTATCGAGGCCGGCGATGGGCACGAGCATCATGATGAAGCCGATGATGGTGCCGAGCAGGCCCAGCTTCATCAGGGTGTCGCTGGCGAAGGCGCCGAAATGGTTGGAACCGCGCAGCCGTTCGGCGAGGACGCGCAGCAGCAACGTCTGGTCCAGCCGCGCCGCCCCCTGGAGCGCCGCCTTGGTCGTCAGGTCGCGGATGTGGCGGGCGACCAGGCCGCGCGGCGGATCCGCGGCGGCCGTGGCGCCGGTCCGGTTCCGGGTCCGCACGGCCGCGGCGACCGTCAGGGCCGCGGCGCTCTCGCGCTGCACCACAATGATCCGCCAGACGCAGTGCAGGCTCGCGGCGACGTAGAGAACGGCGATGATCGAGGAGATGTAGGTGCGGTCGCCGGTCACCATCCGCTCCGCCAGACCGAAGTACCACAGAAGGACGAAGGCGAAGACGCAAACCCCCGTGAAGATCATCCAGGCCAGAAGCGGTTCGCCCTGGGCAGCTTGGACGGTGGATCGGCCGATCATGGGCTCTGCTTTCCCTCATGGTGGACCGGGGCGGCCGGCGGTCAGGCTACCCGCTGCCGGCGCGACGCCGCCAGGGCACCGGACCCGAGAGGGATTGGGCAATATGCCCGATCTCGCGCCGGCGCTTGCCTGTCGCACGGCGGGCTCCAGTATCGATGGGGTATCGGCGGTTCGGTTCAGGCGGGGCCAAAGCGATGAACCTGTTCGCTCATCTCGTGCTGCGCCTCGTCGGCGTGGTCGTCCTCTGCCTGGGCATCGCCGTCGCGTGGGTGATGGTGGACACGCGCCGGACCATCGAGGCCGAAACCGCGCTGTCCGCCGACCGCGTTTCCCGCGCGCTGGAATCGCTCTACTGGCGCGAACTGCTGTGGCACGGCGGCCGCCTCGGCCCGCGGGACCTGCGCCCGCGTCCGGAGTGGGAAACGCTGGCCACCATGCAGGTGATCTCGCCGGGCGTGTGCGTCACCTTCGCCCCTCCCGACGAGACGCCGCGCCGGCTGTGCAGCCAGGTGGAAACCGTCGGCCACGCGGCGCCTGCCTGGTTCGCGGCCGTCTACGAACATGTCTTCGGGACCTTCGCCCCGGCCCTGCGCCCGCTGACGGTGCGCCGGGCGGATTCCAGCACCATCGTGGCCGACGTGGATCCCGGTGCCGCCGTCCGGCAGGCGTGGAGTCAGGTTCGTCTGATGACCAGCGTCGCGACGCTGCTGGCGCTCGGGATCGGCGTCCTCGCCGCGCTGACCATCGGTCATTCGCTGATGCCCGCGCGGACCATCGTCGCCGGGTTGCGGCGGCTGGAGAACGGCGACTACCGCTACCGGCTTCCGGACTACCGCACGGCGGAATTCCGCCACATCGCGCGGGCGGTGAACGATCTGGCCGGGCGTCTGGCGGAAACGACGGCGCAACGCGTCGCGCTGACCAACCGCCTGTTCCAGGTGCAGGAGGAGGAGCGCCAGGCGCTCGCCCGGGACCTGCACGACGAGTTCGGCCAGTGTCTGGCCGGCATCGGCGCCCTCGCCGCGGCCGTCGAGGCGGGAGCCGCGCCCGGACAGGCCGATCTGGTGGAGGACGCGCGGTCGATCGCCGGCATCGCCCGGCGCATGCGGGCGACGCTGCGCAGCGCGCTGGCGCGGCTGCGGTCGCAGGACGTCGAGGAACTCGGGCTCGAAACCAGCCTGGCCCAGCTCGTCGCCGGATGGAACGTGCAGACGGCGCCGCGCGCCGTCTTCCGGCTCGACGTCGGCGGCGATCTGGCCGTGCTGCCGCACGCGATCGCCATCAACGTCTACCGCATCGCCCAGGAATGCCTGACCAACGCCGCGCGGCACGGCCGGCCCAGCGACGTTCGCCTGCATGTCGAGCGTCTCGACGGGAACGGAGCGGGGGCGGTGGCGCTCAGCGTGGAGGACGACGGCGGCGGCAGCCCGACGCCGCTGAACGAGGCCTCCGGGTACGGCCTCCTCGGCATCCGCGAGCGGGTCGCGGCCCTCGGCGGCAGCGTGTCGATCACCCAGGCCGGCCGCGGCGTGCGCGTCGCGGCGGTCATCCCGCTGATGCGGGCGCCCGACCGGCCGTCCGCGGACGCGGTGCCGGCATGACCCGCATCACCATCATGCTGGTCGACGATCATCCCATCGTGCGCGAAGGGTACCGGCGGCTGCTCGAACGCACCCCCGGCTATGAGGTGGTCGCCGAGGCGGACAACGCCGCCTCCGCCTATCAGGCCTATCGCCGCGCGCGGCCGGACGTCGTCGTCATGGACCTGTCGCTGCCGGGCGTCGGAGGGATCGAGGCGCTGCGGCACATCCGGCAATGGGATCGCCACGCGCGCATCCTCGTCTTCACGATGCATGGCGGGACGGGCTTCGCGATGAAGGCGTTCGCAGCGGGCGCCGCCGGCTACGTCACCAAAAGCAGCGACGCCGCCGAACTCGTCGCGTCGGTCGCGACGGTCGCCCGGGGCGGCCGGGCGTTGAGCGACGACGTGGCGCGTGCCCTCGCCGCCGAACGGTTGGCGCACCCGACCTCGTCCCTGGACGACCTCGGCCCCCGCGAGACCGAAATCCTCCGGCTTCTGGCATCGGGATGGGCGGCGGAGGAAATCTCGGACGCGCTGAATCTCAGCCTCAAGACGGTCCGCAACTACCACTACCAGATCAAGGCCAAGGTCGGGGCGCGCACCGACGCCCAGCTGGTCTGGCTCGCCATTGATGCCGGCCTCGTGATGGTTGCGTCGGATCCCGCGTGCGTCGGCGTCGGTGGGAAGCCCGGGACGTAACGAGGGCTGGTCGCGTCGCCGCAGGACGCGGTGGACGATGCCCCGGCCAAATGTCACGCCCCACTGCCGTACGGTCTCGTGGAACGGCTTCCGACGGTCAGGCAAGGATCCGGTGCTTGCGCAGCTTGGCATAGAGGTTGGTTCGGGACAGGCCGAGGGCACGCGCGGCTTCGAGCTTGTTGCCCCCCACCTCCTCGAGCGCGGCGAGGATCAGCGAGCGCTCCAGCTCATCGACCGCCTCGGAAAGAGGGCGCCGCGCGGCTGGGGCGGCGGAGCGGTGAACGGCGGCCCTCGGCAGGATGTCCGCAAAGTCCTCGCCGGTGATGCTGTCCCCTTCGGTGCGCACCGAAACCTGTTCGATGACGTTGGCCAGTTCCCGGACGTTGCCCGGCCAGTCGTGCCCGCGCAGCACGTCGAGCGCCGACGGCGTGAGATCGCGCAACGGCTGATCGAGGCTCACGGCCATCCGCTCCAGGAAGAAGGAGGCGAGGATGTCCAGATCCTCCTTGCGATCCCGCAGCGCCGGCAAGTGGATGGGGAAGACGTTGAGCCGGTAGTAGAGGTCCGACCGGAACGCGCCGCTGCGCACCATCTCGGCAAGCGGCCGGCTGGTCGCCGCGATGATGCGCACGTCCACCTTGACGATCTGGTTGGACCCGAGCGGCTCGACCTCGCGCTCCTGCAGCGCACGCAGCAGCTTGCCCTGCAGCGGCAACGGCATGTCGCCGATTTCATCGAGGAACAGCGTGCCGCCGTGCGCCAGCTGGAACTTCCCGGGGCGCGGCCGACGGCTGGCGCCGGTGTAGGCGCCGGGCGCCACACCGAAGAACTCCGCCTCCAGCAGGGTCTCGGGAATGGCCGCGACGTTGATGCCGACGAACGCGCCGTCACCCCGATCCGAGGCCGCGTGGATCGCGTGCGCCACCATCTCCTTGCCGGTCCCTGTTTCGCCCAGCAGCAGCACCGCGGACTGGATCTGGCCCGCCTTGCGCACCAGCCGCTTCACCTGGAGCATGGCGGGGCTGAAGCCGATCAGGTTCTCGACCGTGTACTTCGCCGCCCGGCTGGAGGCGAGTTCCCGCTCCATGCGGGCCAGCCGCGACTGCAGTTTGTTGAAGCGGTCGGCGATCGGCCGGAGGTAGGTGAGGCTGTTCTTCAGGGCGAAGGCGAGAGCGCCGATGACCGTCCCCTCTCCGTTGCGCAGCGGCAGACGGCTGACCAGCAGCGTGTGCCCGCCGTACCGCATGATGTCGAGCGGCAGCGAGCGGCCGGTTTCCACCACCTCGCGCATCCGGCTGTGCGGGATGACGCGTTCGACCGGCTGGCCCACGATGTCCGCGGCCGACCGGAATCCCAGCGACGCCATCTGCCGATCGTTGAACCAGACGTGCTTGTCGTTGGACCAGACGATGCGCGCGTCCTGGTCGACCAGGATGGCGCCGTCGATCATCTCGTCGATCATCAGCATCAGCGCGCGCGCCGCGGCGAACTGCTCGTCCCGCTCCGTCGGCATGGCCGGCCTTCTCCTGATTTGCAGCCTGTCAAAATTCCGAACAGTATCTGTCAAAATCCGGCACACGGCGAGAGCGCCGATTCTCAAGGGGTACGCCGCGCGCCGAGGGGTGGCGTCCCGGATCGCGTACAGATGCCGTTTCCGCTCCCTCCGACACGATCAGCGAAACCCATTGTCGGGCAACGCTATTGTTTGCCGGCACGCCTGTTGCATTCCGGTTCGGGCAAAAATCGGAACAACGACCCCGGACGGGGAACGGTGTCCGTCGGGCAGGGAGGGACGCACAGGGCATGACGAGCCAGCACATCGGCGTCTTCGGCGCCGGGCTGATGGGGCACGGGATCGCGCAGGCCTCGATGAGGAGCGGCGCTGGAGGCGCATCGTCAACACGGCCTCGGTCCTCGATCACCGGCAACGCGGTGTGCCCCGGCACGGTGCCGCCCCCCCATCATCGAGACGCAGATCGCCCAGCCGGCGCAGGTCACCGGCCTGCCGGAGGAGCGGGGGCCGGGAACGGTGTTCCTCCAGAGGATGCCGGCCGGCCGGCTGGTCGCGCGCCCCGGTGGACGGCGGCTACACGACCCACTGACGTGCCCAGGCACCAAGAACTGACACACTAGGGAGCAAACCATGCGCAGCATTCTTCTCACCGGCGTCGCGCTGTCGTCCTTTGGCGCCATCCTGGCGTCCGGCGCGGCCCAGGCGCAGATGTCGGACACCGTCATCAAGATCGGCATGCTGTCCGACCGCTCGGGCATCTACGCCGACATCAACGGCGAGGGCTCGGCGGTGGCCGCGCGGATGGCGGCGGAGGAATTCGGCAACGCCGTCAACGGCACCAAGGTCGAGATCATCGTCGGCGACCACCAGAACAAGGCGGACATCGCCGCCAACCTGGCCCGCCAGTGGATCGACACCGAGAAGGTCGACGTGGTCGCCGACGTGCCGAACTCCGCCGCGGCGCTCGCCGTCCAGAGCATCACGCGCGACAAGAAGCGCCTGTTCCTGATGTCCGGCCCGGGGTCGACCGACCTGACCGGCAAGGAGTGCAGCCCGTACGGTTTCCAGTGGACCTGGGACAACCACGCCGTGGCCTCCGCCACCGCCCGCGCGCTGGTCGAGCAGGGCCGGAAGAGCTGGTTCTTCATCACCGCCGACTACGCCTTCGGCCATTCGCTGGAAGCCGAGGCCGCCGGCACCGTCAAGCAGCTGGGCGGCACCATCAAGGGCAGCGTGCGCCATCCGTTGGGGACCTCCGACTTCTCGTCCTTCCTGGTGCAGGCGCAGGCTTCGGGCGCTCAGGTCGTCGCCTTCGCCAACGCCGGCGGCGACACCATCAACGCCGTCAAGCAGGCCGCCGAGTTCGGCATTCCCCAAAGCGGCCAGACGCTGGCGGCCCTGCTGCTGAACGTCAACGACGTCCACGCGCTCGGCCTCGAAACCGCGCAGGGACTGACGCTGGCGAACTCCTTCTACTGGGACATGAACGACGAGACCCGCGCCTGGTCGAAGACGTTCGAGGAGCGGACGGGGCGCAAGCCGTCGATGAACCAGGCCGGCGTGTACTCGTCGGTCAAGCACTACCTCAAGGCCGTGCAGGACGTGGGCAGCGACGACGCCGACAAGGTGGCGGCCAGGATCCGCGCCACCCCCGTCACCGACATGATGATGAAGGACGCCAAGGTCGCCGGCAACGGCCGTGTCTTCAACGACATGTACCTTCTGCAGGTGAAGACCCCGGGCGAGGCGAAGTACGCGTGGGACTACTTCAAGATCCTCAAGAAGATCCCGGGCGACCAGGCGTACATCGCGCCGAAGGACAGCGGCTGCCCGCTGGTGAAGTGACGGTTGGGGAGCGGAAACGCTCCCCGTCCGACGGCTGCGTCAGCACTCGGGTCCGTTGCAGTGTTTGCCGGCGGGCGCGGAGCGCCGCGGCATCAGCCGCGTCAGGCGGCGAGCCCGATCAGGCTTGGCCCTGACGATCGCCGGGAGGGCACCAGGGACTCCGGCACGCCATTGCCCTCCCGCGAAGGAAGCGGCCTTACGTCTTGATCAGCGGCTCCTTCCCCGCCGGCACCGGCTGCTGCGGCTGCGCCGGGCCGAAGCGCTCCAGCGCGCCCTTTAGCGCGTCCAGACCGGCGCCGACCTTGTCGCGGGCGGCGTTCATCGCGTCGGTCAGCGCGACGCACAGCGCCTCGCGCCGCGCCGGATCGTTGCGCGACGCTTCCACCTCGCGCCCCAGGTCGGCGGCCGTGTCGCCGCCGGGCTGCGCCGTCACCGTCTTCGGGTCGATGCCGAGCAGCGGCAGCAGCAGGTCCCGCCCCTTCTGGCGGGCCATGTCGGCGGCCCGGCTGCCCAGCTTCTCCGCCGCTGCGACGCCGGAATCCCAGGTGTTCAGCGCCAGCGCCACCGACGGCGCGCAGGCGGGCGACGGGTCCGCCGCGCGGACCGGGGCCGCCGCCAGCACGACGACGGCGACGGCGGCGGCGCAAACGATGGACAGACGGGCGGCGGGCGGCATGACGGCTCCTCTACCAGACGGCCCCGTGCATGTGGGAGCGTTGCCGGGGCCGTTCCAGAGGGGGGTCACGCCGCGCGGATGCCGGTGAGGAAGCGCTCCACCTCGCCGCGCAGGCGGTCGGCCTCGCGCGACAGCTGGCCGGTGGCGTCGAGCACCTGGCCGGCGGCGGCGCCGGTTTCGGTGGCGGCGTGGCTGACATCGGCGATGTTGTTGGTCACCGCCTGGGTGCCGACCGCCGCCTGCTGCACGTTGCGGGCGATCTCGCTGGTCGCCGCGCCCTGCTCCTCGATGGCGGCGGCGATGGCGGTGGCGATCTCGCTCATCGTCCCGATGGTGTGGCCGATGCCGGTGATCGACGCCGCGGCGTTGCCGGTCGCCGCCTGCATCGAGGCGATCTGGCCGCTGATCTCCTCCGTCGCCTTGGCGGTCTGGGTGGCGAGGTTCTTCACCTCGGACGCCACCACGGCGAAGCCCTTGCCCATCTCGCCGGCCCGCGCCGCCTCGATGGTGGCGTTGAGCGCCAGCAGGTTGGTCTGGCTGGCGATGTTGGTGATGAGCTGGACGATCTCGCCGATGCGGTTGGCCTGCTCGACCAGACCGTTGACGTGCTCGGTGGTCTGCTGCGCCTCGGCCACCGCCTGGTTGGCGATGCCGGTGGAGCGCGCCACCTGGGCGCTGATCTCGGCGATGGAGGCGGTCAGCTCCTCGGTCGCGGTGGCGACGGTCTGCACGTTGCCAGACGCCTGCTCGGCGGCGGCGGCGGTGGCGGCGGCCTGCTGGTTGGTGTGGGTGGCGGTGCTCGACATGCTCTGCGCCGTCGCCTCCAGCGCGTCGGCGGCGGACGCCACCGTGTGCAGGATGCCGGACACCGTGCTGTCGAAGCCGCGCACCAGCGTCTCCACCGTTTCGGCGTGGCGTTCCTTGGCGCGGCGCTCCTCGGCCTGGATGGCCTCCAGGCGCTCGCGCTCCTGGGCGTGCTCCTTGAACACCAGCAGCGCGCCGGCGAGCTTGCCGATCTCGTCGCCGCGGCCGCGGTGCGGCACCTCGCCGGACAGGTCGCCGCCGGCGACGCGCAGCATCGCCTCGGCGATGCCGTGGATCGGCGCGGTCACCCGGCGCCGGACGATGAGCATGCCGGCGGCGCCGAGCGCCAGGGCCAGGGCCAGCAGCACCGCGTCGATCGCCAGCCCCGTGGACTCCTCGGCCTGCCGCTGCGCCGCGCGCGCGGCGATGGCGTCGAGCGTGGCGTTGGCCACCGCGTCGAGGTCGCCCATCGAGCGGTCGGCCAGATCGTTGACGTCGTCGAGGCGCACCGGCGGCTCCTGCCGGGCGGCCACCGCCGCCAGGACCGACTCGCGCACCTTCAGGTAGTCGGCGACGTAGCTGCGCTCGGCCGCCGCGATCGCCGCCTTGACGGCCTCGGGGGTGGCGGGGCGCTGCGCCGCGTCGCGCACCGTGCGCCACGCCGCGTCGAACAGGCCGCGGGCGTGCGCCATCTGGGCGCGGTCCTCGGCCGTGATCTCCTTCTTCACCAGCACGCTGTCGAACAGCAGGCGCAGCGGCGTCGCCGCCTCGCGCGCCGCCACGGCGGCATCCTTGGTGCCGATCAGCTCGGAGAACGCGGGGTCGAGCGCGCGCATCGGCTCCAGCAGCGTCTTCGAGATGCGGGCGAGCAGTTCCGCCGCAGCGCCGCCGGCGCCCATCCACTCGTCCATCAGCCCCTTGCGGCGCTGGGCGGGATCCACCTTCAGCGCCGCGTCCACCTCGCCAAGCAACGTCTCCACCTTCGCGATGGCGGCGCGCGCCTCGGCGGCGCCCAGGCCGGGCGCGCAGGCCACCGTGGCGCAGACGCCCGCCACCACCTCCACCACGTTGGCCGAGGCGCGCCGCCACACCGGCATCTTGGCCAGCGTCGCCGGCTCGCTGCCCGCCGGCTGCAGCAACAGGCGCCGGGTGGCGCCGCGCTCCAGGCGGATCGCCTGCATCGCCGTGAAGATCGTCCGCGACGCCTCCGCCACGGTTTCGACGCCGCGGTTGCCCGACAGCGTGCGCAGCGACGACACCGTGTCCTGGCCGACCACCGCGACCAGGAAGGCGACGACGCTGCCGAACAGCAGGATCAACGTCGTGGCGATGCTTGGTCCCTGCGAACGTGTCATGGCGATTTCCCCCCGTGCCGGCGCCGGGGACAGGACCCCGGATCTTCGCACGCCATTGCGGCACGGCAACCGGCCCGCGGCAATCATACCGCGGAATGATAAGGAGACACCAAAGTTACGTCTCGTAACCTCTTTCCGCATATGACGTTAATCTGATATGCGGCGGAGCCCGCCTTCTCCGCGGCCAAACGCCGCTCCGGCCCTCCTTTGGATGGCTAAGAATACGGAGCTATGATCACGGGTGCGGATCCCGGAGAAAGCCGTTGCCCATGACGTTGCGCACCCTGCTCCTCATCGCCCTGCTGGGCATCGGGCTGGCGCCGGCCGGGGTGCTGATCGCCACCACGCAGCCGGGCGTCGTCGCCGCCTTCCGCGACGGCGCGTCGGCGCAGGCGCTGGGCCGCGCCCGCGCGCAGGCCAGCGAGCTGAACCTGCGCCTGGAGCGCCGCAAGGAGACGGTGCGCAACGTGGCCCTGCTGCCCGCCCCGCTGGAGATGCTGAACGCCGTCGGCGGTGAGGGCGGCGGGCTGTACCTCAGCGTGCAGCAGGCGGCCGAACGGCTGACCGGCGTCATGCGGCGCTGGTTCGCGCGGGCGGAGGACTTCCGTCGCCTCGTCCTGCTCGACCCGGCGGGGCGGGAGCTGCTGCGCCTGGACCGCACGCCGCAGGGCATCCTGCGGGTGCAGTCGCCCACCTCGCTGGCCAACGAGTCGCCGGAGCTGTTCCGCGCCGCGCTGTCCGGCGGCGGCGACGGCGTGCGCGCCGCGGTGGTGGGCGAGGACCGGCGGCTGCGCCTGTTCGCCCCGGTGCGCAGCCTGGAGACGCAGACCGTCGGCGCGCTGGCCATGGAGTTCGACCTGCACGACGTGCTGGGCGCCTCGGCCAACGCCGCCTGGGTGGACGCCGCGGGCACCTACATCCACGAGGGGCCCGCCGACGCGCGGGCCGGCGACGCGTTCCTGCACCATCCGGCGCTGAAGGGCGCGGCGGCCGCCGCGGTGCTGTCGCAGCGCGCCGAGGCGGCGACGGCGTGGGTGCGGCTGCACCTGGACGGCACCGCCGGCAACGTGCTGTGGATCGGCACGCCGGTCGACCCGTCGGCGCTGGAGGCGTGGCTGTGGGACCTGCGGGCCAAGCAGTTGGCCGTGGTGCTGGCGCTGGCGGCCAGCCTCGCGGCGGCGGTGCGGCTGGTCGCGCTGCGCATGGACCGCATCAAGCGCGCCATGATGGACGGGCTGCGCCGCGCCATCGCCGGCGACGAGACGGTGCGCTTCGACTGGCGCGGCCCGCCGGAGGTGCGGGCCCTGGGCGAGGAGCTGACCCGGCTGGTCGAGCTGCACGGCGCCGAGATGGCCGGCCGCCAGACCGCCGAGCGCCAGCTGGCGCAGGAGAAGGAGGTCGCCGAGATCACGCTGCAGTCGATCACCGACGGCGTGCTGACCACCGACGCCGAGGGCCGCATCGGCTACGTCAACCCGGCGGCGCAGCGGCTGCTGGACCGGTCGGCGGCGCAGGTCGAGGGGCAGATGGCCGACACCGTTCTGGTGCTGTCGCACGAGGTGCGGCGCACGCCGCTCGCCAACCCGGTGCCGGTCTGCCTGCGCTCGCACGGGCGCTGCGACGTCGATCAGGATGCGGTGCTGCTGCGCCACGACGGCAGCGAAGTGGCGGTCGAGATGTCGGCCGCTCCCATGCACGACGCCGACGGCCGCGTCGCCGGCGCGGTGGTGGCGATCCGCGACGTGGCGCAGGAGCGCCAGCTGCGCCGGCTGCTGGCGCACCAGGCCTCGCACGACCCGCTGACCGGCCTGATCAACCGCCGCGCCTTCGAGGAGCGGCTGAAGACCGCGCTGGACGAGGCGCACGAGCGCGACGCCGGGCACCCGCAGTGGCTGTGCTACGCCGACCTCGACCAGTTCAAGCTGATCAACGACACCTGCGGCCATCTGGCCGGGGACGAGCTGCTGAAACAGGTGGCGCGCGACCTGCGGGTGGCGGTGCGCGACGGCGACGTGGTGTCGCGCATGGGCGGCGACGAGTTCGGCGTTCTGCTGCGCCCCTGCACCCGCGAGGTGGCGTACGAGATCGCCGAGCGCATGCGCCAGTCCCTCGCCGGCCTGCGCTTCGCGTGGCGCAACCAGTCCTTCACCACCTCGGGCAGCTTCGGGCTGGTGGCGGTGCAGGAGGGCGGCGGCTCGGTCTACGACCTGCTGAGCGCGGCCGACCGCGCCTGCTACGTCGCCAAGGACAGCGGCCGCAACCGCATCCACCTCGCCGACAGCCACGACGCCGCGACGCAGAAGCTGGGCGGCGAGATGGAATGGGCGCACGCCACCATGCGCGCGCTGGAGGAGGACCGGCTGGTGCTGTACTGGCAGGCGATCCGCCCGCTGCAGCCCGGCGCCGGGGCCAGCCATGCCGAGATCCTGGTGCGCATGCGCACCCCCGACGGCACCCTGGTGCCGCCCGGCGCCTTCATCCCGGCGGCCGAGCGCTACAACCTGATGCGCGACGTCGACCGCTGGGTGATCCGCCGCACCATCAAGGCGTTCCGCGGCCGCGCCGACTTCCAGGGGGTGATCGCCGTGAACCTGTCGGCGCAGTCGCTGTGCGACGACGACTTCCTGGGCTTCGTGCTGGCCGAGCTGGACGAGTCCGGCTTCCGCCCCGACCGGCTGTGCTTCGAGGTGACCGAAACCGCGGCGATGAGCAACCTGACCCGCGCGCAGGAGGTGATGCGGGCGCTGAAGGGCCGCGGCTGCCGGTTCGCGCTGGACGATTTCGGCAGCGGGCTGAGCTCCTTCGGCTACCTGAAGAACCTCGCGATCGACTATCTGAAGATCGACGGCAGCTTCGTGCGCCACATCGTCGAGGACCGGCTGGACCGCGCCTTCGTGCAGTCGATCAACGACATCGGCCACCTGATGGGCCTGAGCACCATCGCCGAGTACGTCGAAACCCCGGAGATCGAAGAGGTGCTGCGGACCCTCGGCGTCGACTACGCGCAAGGTTACGGCGTGGCGATGCCGGAGCCGCTGGAAACGCTGCTGGCCGCCGAAAGCCCCGTCGGCACGCCGCTGCACAACCCCTACGAAGACACGCTGATGCGGAATTTCTGAGGGGGCCGGGGTGGGGGCCCAGCCCAGACACCCCTTCCACCCCGACCTGCGCTATCCTCCCCGCCATGCGGCACCTCCTCCTCGCCCTCCTGCTGTTCCTCCCCACCCTCGCCGCCGCCCAGCCGGCGGAGGTCCGCGTCGGCGTGCTCGCCTACCAGGGCTCGGAGCGCGCGGCGCGCGACTGGGAGCCGACGCTGGCGCACCTCGCCCGCGCCATCCCGGAGCACCGCTTCACCATGGTGCCGCTCGACCTGCCGGGCATGGTGCTGGCGGTGGCCGACCGCACCATCGACTTCGTCATCACCAACCCCGGCAACTACGTGACGCTGGAGGCGCGCTTCGCCGTCACCCGCATCGCCACGCTGGAATCGGAATCCATCGGCTCGCCGCTCGCCGCGCTCGGTTCGGTGGTGATCCGCCGGCCGGAGCGGACGGACATCCCCACCCTGGCCGACCTCAAGGGCCGCACGCTGGCGGTGGTGTCGACCGACGCCTTCGGCGGCTTCCAGATCGCCTGGCGCGAGATGGAGGAGGCCGGTGTCCGCCCCTTCAAGGACCTGCGCGAGCTGCGCGTCGTCGGCTTCCCCATGGAGGGCGTGGTGACCGCCGTGCGCGACCGGCAGGTCGATGCCGGCGTGGTGCGCACCTGCCTGCTGGAGGAGCTCGCCGCCCAGGGCCGCGTCGCGCCGGACGAATTCGTCGTGCTGAACGAGCACCGCTCGCCGGAGCTGCCGTGCCGCACGTCGTCCCGGCTCTACCCCGACTGGCCGTTCGCCCGGCTGGCCCACACCCCGCGCGACCTGGCGCGGCGGGTCGCCGCGGCGCTGCTGACCATGCCGGCGGTCGAGGGCCGGACCTGGACCGCGTCCCTCGACTACACCAGCGTGCACGAGCTGTTCCGCAGACTGTACATCGGCCCCTACCCGCGCACCCCGCCGACGCTGCAGGAGTTGGCCGACGAATACTGGCACTGGCTGGTGGCGATCGCCGCGGCGGTGCTGTGGTGGGTGGTGCACGCCGCCCGCGTCGAGGCGCTGGTCCGCCGCCGCACCGCGGAGCTGGAGCGCGAGATCGCCGAGCGCGAACGCGCCGAGGCCGCGGCGCTGCGCCTGCGCGAGGAGCGCGACCAGCTCTCCCGCCTGGGCATCGTCGGCGAGATGGCCAGCAACATCGCGCACGAGCTGAACCAGCCGCTCGCCTCCATCAGCAACTACGCGCACGGCATGGGGCGCATCCTGGACCAGCCCGCGCCCAACCTCGACCTGCTGCGCGCCGGGGCGCGGTCGGTGGCCGAGCAGGCGGAGCGCGCGGCGGCGATCATCCAGCGCACCCGCGGGTTCGTGCGGCGCCGCGACGCGCAGCGCTCGACCCTCGACGTCAACGCCGTGGTGGCGGAGACGCTGTCGCTGTTCGGCAGCCCGTCCGTGCCGATCCGCAGCGAGCCGGGCGACGGCCTGCCCCCCGTGCAGGCCGACAAGGTGGAGCTTCAGCAGGTGCTGCTGAACCTGTTGCAGAACGCGGTGGACGCCACGCCGGCCGGCGGCGGCGAGATCATCGTGCGCACGGCCTCCATCGAAGGTATGATCCTGGTGGAGGTGCGCGACGCCGGTCCCGGCGTCCCCGACGGTGCGGCGGCGAGGATGTTCGACCCCTTCTACACCACCAAGCCGGACGGCCTGGGCCTGGGCCTGTCGATCTGCCGCACCATCGTCGAGCGGCACGGCGGGCGCATCTGGGCCGAGCCGGCGGACGGCGGCTTCGCCGTGCGTTTCACGCTGCCGCCGGCGGACGCCGTGGAGGAGGATGAGGCATGAGCGACGACACCCCCCTGGTCCTGGTGGTGGACGACGACGAGGCGATGCGGACCTCGGTCGGCTACCTGCTCGCCTCCGTCGGCATCGCCTGCGAGACCTACCCGTCGGCCGAGGCGCTGCTGGAATCCCCCTACCTGCGCCCGCCGCTGCGGCCGGGCTGCATCCTGCTCGACGTCCGCATGCCGGGGATGAGCGGCATCGAGTTGCTGCGCTTCCTGAAGGAGCGCGGCTGCAAGCGCCCGGTGGTGATGGTCACCGGGCACGGCGACGTGCCGCTGGCGGTCGCCGCCATGAAGGCCGGCGCCGAGGACTTCATCGAGAAGCCCTACAAGGACCAGACGCTGCTCGACGCCGTCAACGCGGCGATCCGCAAATGCCGGCAGGTGCTGGTGCGCAGCGCCGGCCGCGACGCCGTGCAGGCGCGCTTGGCGCAACTCAGCCGGCGCGAGCGCGAGGTGCTGACGCTGGTGCTCGACGGCAAGCAGAACAAGGAGATCGCCGCGGCGCTGAACATCTCCATCAAGACCGTCGAGGGCCACCGCCAGATGGCCATGGAGAAGATGCGCGCCCGCTCCGTCGCCGAACTCGCCCGCATGATGCTGGCACCGGGAGAGACCGGCGAAGCGTGAGCAAGGGTTTACCCTTGGTCCGCCGCGGGTTCCACCCGATGGCGGGTGTAGTTTCTTCCCCGTATCATTCATCCCAATGAAAATCCCGGCTACGGCCGGATGGGAATGGGATGGAAATGACCAGGGTGCGGCCAGCGGGCGCGGAGTCCGCCCGAACCGATACGTTCGATAACGACAGCGTGGCGTCCGGCCGCATCCGGCGGGCGCCTGAGAACTTCCTCAGCCGCGAACAGATCACGCAGGTGAGCCAGGGCCGGCGCGACTTCCTGCGCTCCAGCTTCCTGGCCGCCGGCGCCGCCGTGGTCGGCACAGCCGCTTCCCCGGCCCTGGCGCAGAGCGCCGGCGACGACGCCATCCTCACCCCGCAGCCCTGGGCCACCACGCTCGGCCAGCCGGTGGCTTCCAACCCCTACGGCCAGCCCTCGAAGTACGAGCGCGCGCTCGCCCGCCGCCAGAGCCCCGGGCTGACCCAGACCACCGCCGCCTCCGTCTCCTTCTGCCCGCTGCAGGGCCTGTTCGGCATCATCACCCCGTCGGGGCTGCACTTCGAGCGCCACCACCAGGGCTGGTACGACGTCGATCCCGCCAAGCACCGCTTCATGGTCAACGGCGCCACGCCGGAGTTCGTCAGGACGCCGAAGGTCTACACGCTGGACGACCTGATGCGCCTGCCGCCGGTCTCGCGCATGCACTTCATCGAGTGCGGCGCCAACACCGGCATGGAGTGGGGCAACGTCGCCGTGCCCACCGTGCAGTACACCCACGGCATGCTCTCCTGCTCCGAGTTCACCGGCGTGCCGCTGCGCACCCTGCTGGAGGACTGCGGCGCCGACCTCAAGAAGGCGAAGTTCGTCCTCGCCGAGGGCGGCGACGGCTCGGCGATGACCCGCACCATCCCCATCGAGCTGGTGCTCTCCGGCGAGGTGATGGTCGCCTACGGCCAGAACGGCGAGATGCTGCGCCCGGAGAACGGCTATCCGCTGCGCCTCGTCGTGCCCGGCGTGCAGGGCGTCTCCTGGGTCAAGTGGCTGCGCCGCATCGAGGTCGGCGACCGCCCCTACGCCGCCAAGGACGAGGCCATCCACTACATCGACCTGATGCCCGACGGCCAGCACCGCCAGTACACCTCGATCCAGGAGTGCAAGTCGGTCATCACCACGCCGTCCGGCGGCCAGACGCTGCTCGACAAGGGCTACCACACCATCTCCGGCCTGGCGTGGTCCGGGCGCGGCAAGATCAAGCGCGTCGATGTCTCGATGGACGGCGGCGTCAACTGGGTCGAGGCGACGCTGCAGACGCCGGTGCTCTCGAAGTGCCTGACCCGCTTCACCGCGCCCTGGGTGTGGGACGGCAGGCCGGCCACCCTGCAAAGCCGCGCCACCGACGAGACCGGCTTCGTGCAGCCGAGCTACGGCCAGCTGCGCGCCGCGCGCGGCACCCGCTCGATCTACCACAACAACGCCATCCAGTCCTGGAAGGTCGCCGAGAGCGGCGAGGTGAGCAATGTCCAGGTTCTCTAAGCTTCTCGCCGCCGCCCTGCTGCTGAGCGCCCCGGCGCTGGCGGCCGAGCCGTTCCCCGGGGTCGGCCGCCCGGCCACGCCGGCCGAGGTCAAGGCCTGGGACATCGACGTCGGCCCCGACTTCGCCGGGCTGCCCAAGGGCTCCGGCTCGGTCGAGCGCGGCATGACGGTGTGGGAGGAGAAGTGCGCGGTCTGCCACGGCACCTTTGCCGAGAGCAACAGCGTCTTCACCCCGCTGGTCGGCGGCACCACGGCCGAGGACGTCAAGACCGGGCACGTGGCCAACCTCAAGCGCCCCGACTTCCCGCAGCGCACCACCTTCATGAAGGTGGCGACGGTGTCGACGCTGTTCGACTACATCCGCCGCGCCATGCCGTGGAACGCGCCGAAGTCGCTGAGCGACGACGATGTCTACGCCGTGCTCGCCTACCTGCTGAACCTCGCCGAGGTGGTGCCGGACGACTTCGTCCTGGACGACAGGACCATCCGCGAGGTGCAGGGCAAGCTGCCGAACCGCAACGGCATGACGCTGGCGCACGGGCTGTGGCCCGGCCCCGGCTTCGGCACCGAGAAGGCCAGGCCCGACACCGCCAACACCGGCTGCATGAAGGACTGCAAGAAGGCGGTGGAGCAGGTCTCGGCGCTGCCGGACTACGCCTGGAACGCGCACGGCAACCTGGCGCAGCAGAACCGCCGGATCGGCGCGGTGCGCGGCAAGCAGACCGGGCCGGAGGAGGCGGAGGCCGACGCGGCGGCGCCGGCGCGGGCGCTGGCCGAGCGGCAGGGCTGCCTGTCGTGCCACGGGGTCAGCAGCCGGATCGTCGGCCCCAGCTACGCCGAGGTGGCGGCGAAGTACCGCGGGCAGAACAGCGCGGCGGGTCTGGTGGAGAAGGTGAAGGCCGGCGGCGAGGGGGTGTGGGGCTCGGTGCCGATGCCGGCGCAGCCGGAGCTGAAGGACGAGGAGGCGAAGGCGCTGGTCGAGTGGATCCTGGCCGGGGCGCCGGAGAAGTAATCCAAGGAGGAACGGGTGATGCTGGAGAAGTCGATGGGGCGCCGTGACGCGCTGGCGTTTCTGGGGGCGCTGACGGCGGCGGGGTTCGTGCTGCCGCGGGCGGCGTTCGCCAACTGGGACAAGGCGGCGTTCGAGGCGAAGACGATGGAGGACGCGCTGAAGGCGCTGGGGGCCGGCACGCCGGCCGGCAGCGGCGAGGTGCAGATCGTCGCCTCGGACATCGCGGAGAACGGGGCGGTGGTGCCGGTTCAGGCGGTGAGCAAGCTGCCGAACACCGAGCGCATCGCGATCCTGGTGGAGAAGAACCCGAGCATGCTGGCGGCGAGCTACGACCTCGGCCCGGAGACGGTTCCGGACGTCACGGCGCGGATCAAGATGGGGCAGACGTCGAACGTGATCGTGGTGGTGAAGGCGGACGGCAAGTTCTACCAGGCGTCCAAGGAGATCAAGGTGACGCTGGGCGGCTGCGGCGGCTGAGCGGACGGGCAAGGGAGCACGAGCATGGGCAATCCGATGAAGATCCGCGCGGCGTCCAAGGATGGCGTGACGGAGATCAAGGTTCTGATGAACCACGAGATGGAAACCGGGCAGCGCAAGGACGCGAGCGGGACGGTGATCCCGGCGTGGTTCATCAACGAGGTGACGGCGAAGCTGGACGGCAAGACGGTGCTGAGCGCGCAGTGGGGGCCGTCGATCTCGAAGAACCCGTACCTCGCCTTCAAGGTGAAGGGCGGCAAGGCCGGCGACAAGGTCACCGTCACCTGGGTCGACAACAAGGGCGACACCAGAACCGACGAAGCCACCGTGACGTAAGGGGCGCTTCCCCGCCCCCGCCTCTCTTTCTTGCCGTCATCCCCGCAAAGGCGGGGATGACGAAACAGAAAAGTGACGAGGGGCACGGGAAGGGCTCGCTGACAACGAACAACAAAAGCATCCGGGAGGAGACATGGACCGCGTGAGCTTGGGGGTGGCAGCGTTCTTTGCCCTGGCGGCAGCCGGGGCGACGACCGCGTATGCCCAGAAGGACAAGGCGCTGGAGAGCATCGACGCCTACCGCGAGGCCTTGCAGGACGGCAACCCCGCCGAACTGTACGAGGCCACCGGCGAGGAGCTGTGGTCGAAGCCCGGCGGGCCGAAGAACGCCTCGCTGGAAAAGTGCGACCTCGGCCTCGGCGCCGGCGTCGTGAAGGGCGCCTACGCGCAGCTGCCGCGCTACTTCGCCGACACCGACAAGGTGCAGGACCTGGAATCGCGCCTGCTGACCTGCATGGAGACCCTGCAGGGCAAAGACCCCAAGCCGTACATCCAGGCCTCCTTCAAGGACGCGCCCAAGGAGGAGATGAACGCGCTGTCCGCCTTCATCTCCGGCCAGTCGAAGGGCCTGCCGATCAACGTCAAGCCGACGCATCCCAAGGAACAGGCGATGTTCGAGCTGGGCAAGCGGATGTTCTTCTTCGAGGGCGGCCCGTACGACTTCGCCTGCGCCACCTGCCACGGGCAGGAGGGCACCCGCATCCGCATGCAGGAGCTGCCCTACATCCCCTCCGCCCAGGGTGCGGCCAGCGGCTGGACCAGCTGGCCGGCGTACCGCGTCAGCTCGGGCGAGATGTGGTCGATGCAGTGGCGCATCAACGACTGCTTCCGCCAGCAGCGCTTCCCGGAGCCGGTCTACGTCTCCGACGCGACCATCGCGCTGTCCATGTACATGGCGGCCACCGCCTCGGGGGCGACCATGAAGACCCCCGGAATCAAGCGTTGAGGAGGCCGTCATGAAGCGCATCGCACTCACCGCCGCCGCCCTCGCGCTGCTGGGCGGCTCCGCGCTGGCGCAGTCCGCGGGCAAGCCCCCGGCCTGGGGGCCCGGCGCCGACGACGCGGCCTTCGCCGCCATGCTGAAGGCCAGCTTCAAGGACAAGGGCATCGCCAAGGTCGACCGGCTGACCCAGGACGAGACGCAGGCCTTCTGCTCCGACCCCGGCGCCGCCTCCAGCCCGGCGTCGGCCGCGCAGCGCGAGAAGATCGAGGCCGCCAACATGGCCACCGTGAAGTGGCCGTCCGACGGCAAGTACCTCGGCGACTGGAAGGAGGGCGAGAAGCTCGCCCAGTCCGGCCGCGGCCTGACCTGGACCGACAAGGCCGACCAGCCGAACGGCGCCAACTGCTACAACTGCCACCAGATCACCCCGCAGGAGATCTCGCACGGCACCATCGGGCCGAGCCTGCTCGGCTACGGCAAGGTCCGCGGCACGTCGGAGGACGTGCTGAAGGCGACCTGGGCCAAGATCTGGAACGCCAAGGCGGCGAACGCCTGCTCGCTGATGCCGCGCTCGGGCCACATGGGCATCCTCGGCGAGACGCAGGTCCGGCACCTGATGGCCCTGCTGCTCGACCCGCAATCACCGGTCAACAAATAAACCCAACCACAAGACGGAAAGCCTGCTCGATGAACCGTCGCGACTTCCTGCACGTCCTGACCACGGCCGCCGCCACCGGCATGATGCTGCCCAGCTCCTTCGCCCGCGCGCAGCAGGCGGCGGCCGACTTCTATGACGCGAAGCCGTTCGGCAACGTCTCATTGCTGCACATCACGGACTGCCACGCCCAGCTGAAGCCGATCTACTTCCGCGAGCCGAGCGTCAACCTCGGCATCGGTTCCATGTCCGGGCGGGCGCCGCACCTCGTGGGCGACAAGTTCCTCGAACACTTCGCCGTCAAGGCCGGGACGCCGGAAGCGCACGCCTTCACCTGCCTGGACTTCGAGCGCGCAGCGCCGGTGTACGGCAAGGTCGGCGGCTTCGCGCACCTCGCCACGCTGGTCAAGCGGGTGCGCGCCAACCGTCCGGGCTCGCTGCTGCTCGACGGCGGCGACACCTGGCAGGGGTCGGGCACCGCGCTGTGGACCAAGGGCCAGGACATGGTGGACGCCGCCAAGCTGCTGGGCGTCGACATCATGACCCTGCACTGGGAGTGCACCTACGGCCAGGAACGCGTGCAGGAGATCGCCGAGAAGGACTTCGCCGGCACGGTCGAGATCGTCGCGCAGAACATCAAGACCGCCGACTTCGGTGACGCGGTGTTCAAGCCCTTCACGCTGCGCGAGGTGAACGGCGTCAAGGTGGCGGTGGTCGGGCAGGCCTTCCCCTACACGCCCATCGCCAACCCGCGGTACATGGTCGCCGACTGGACCTTCGGCATCCGCGAGGAGGAGATGCAGAAGGCGGTGGACGACGCCCGCGCCGCCGGCGCCGCGGTGGTCGTCGTGCTGTCGCACAACGGCATGGACGTCGACCTCAAGATGGCGTCGCGCGTGCGCGGCATCGACGCCATCCTCGGCGGCCACACCCACGACGGCATGCCGGCCCCGACCATCGTGTCGAACCCCGGCGGCAAGACGCTGGTCACCAACGCCGGGTCGAACGGCAAGTTCCTCGGCGTGCTGGACCTGGAGGTCAAGGACGGCAAGGTTTCCGATTTCCGCTACAAGCTGATGCCGGTGTTCGCCAACCTGCTGCCGGCCGATAAGGAGATGGACGCCCTCATCACCAAGGTGCGCGCGCCCTTCGAGGCCAAGCTCAACGAAACGCTGGCGGTCAGCGAGGGGCTGCTGTACCGGCGCGGCAACTTCAACGGCAGCTTCGACCAGCTGATCCTCGACGCGCTGATGGCCGAGAAGGACGCGGAGATCGCCTTCTCCCCCGGCTTCCGCTGGGGCACGACGATCCTGCCGGGCCAAGCCATCACCATGGAAAACCTGCTGGACCAGACCGCCATCACCTACCCGACGGTGACGCTCAACAACATGAGCGGCGAGATGATCAAGACGGTGCTGGAGGACGTCTGCGACAACCTGTTCAACGCCGACCCCTACTACCAGCAGGGCGGCGACATGGTGCGCGTCGGCGGCCTGTCCTACACCTGCGACCCCGCGGCGCCGGCGGGCCAGCGCATCCAGGACATGACTCTCGGCGGCAAGCCCGTCGAGGCGTCGAAGACCTACAAGGTGGCCGGCTGGGCGCCGGTGTCGGAGGAGGCCCGCGACGCCGGCGGCGAGCCGGTGTGGGAGCTGGTCGCCCGCCACCTGCGCGCCAAGAAGACGGTGGCGCCGCCGGCGCTGAACCTGCCGAAGCTCAAGGGAGTGGACGGGAATCCGGGTGTGGCGGCCTAGGCGGCCGGCGCGCCTACATTCGTCATTCCCGCGAAGGCGGGGATCCATACGTTCCACAGCCGCTCCCTCTGGGAATTATGGATCCCCGCCTTTGCGGGGATGACGGCAAAAAAGGGAGGAGGAGCGGAGATGCCCAAAGGACTGACCGTCAAGGCACTGACCGTCGCCGCGGCGCTGGTCGCGGCGTTCCCGGCGCTGGCGCAGGACAAGGTGGTCTACCACATCGACGACGCGGCCGTGCAGGGCACCAAGGCGTTGCGCAACATCCGCAATCACCTGGACACCGTGCCCGACACCCGGGTGCGCGTGGTCACCCACGCCGACGGCGTCGACCTGCTGCTGGAAGGGCAGAAGGACACCAAGAACAACATCGAGTACGCGTCGCTGATCTCCGACCTGAAGACCCGCGGCGTGGTCTTCGAGGTGTGCGAGATCACGCTGAAGCGCCGCAACCTGGACAAGGACAAGTTCATCATGGAGGCGGAGTTCACCCCCTCCGGCGTCGCCCGCATCACCCAGCTGCAGGCGCGCGAGCAGTACGCGTACATCAAGCCGTGACCAGACTTGCCCCCACCCCGGCCCTTGCGAACCGGGAGAGGGCCGGGGTGGAGGCACGTGAGCGGAGGCACCCCCGATGACGTTCGACAGCCTCATGGAACTCCTCGGCGAGGAGCGGTTCACCGCGCTCGGCGGGCTGGTGATCGGCGCGGTGTTCGGGGCGCTGGCGCAGCGCTCGCGCTTCTGCCTGCGCGCGTCCACGCTGGAGGTGGCGCACGGCCGGCTCGGCGGGCGGCTGGCGGTGTGGCTGCTCGCCTTCTCGACGGCGCTGATCGCCACCCAGGGGCTGATCCTGCTGGGTTGGTTCGACACCGGCAACGTGCGCCAGCTCAACAACCCCGGCAGCCTGTCCGGCGCCATCGTCGGCGGGCTGATGTTCGGCTGCGGCATGACGCTGACCCGCGCCTGCGCCAGCCGCATGCTGGTGCTGTCGGCCAATGGCAACCTGCGCGCCCTGCTCTCCGGCCTCGTGTTCGCGGTGGCGGCGCAGGCCTCCACCCGCGGCCTGCTCGCCCCCGCGCGCACCGCCGTCAACGACCTGTGGACCATCGAAAGCGCGCAGCGCGACCTGCTGGCGCTGGCCGGCGTCGGGCACGGCGGGGCGCTGCTGTTCGCGCTCGGCTGGCTGGCGGCCGGGGCGGTGCTGGTGCGGCGCAACCGTGTCTCGGTGGGGGCGACGCTGGGCGCCATGGGCGTCGGGTTGACCGTCGCCGCCGCGTGGTGGTTCACCTGGCGCGCCGCCGGCTCGGCGTTCGAGCCGGTCACCGTGCATTCCCTCAGCTTCACCGCCCCTTCGGCCGACTTCCTGATGCTGGTGCTCTCGCCGCCCGGCTCGCGCTGGGGCTTCGACACCGGGCTGATCCCCGGCGTGTTCCTGGGATCCTTCGTCGCCGGGCTGCTGGCGGGCGACCTGAAGCTGGAGGGGTTCAAGGACGGCTCCTCGATGACGCGCTACATCACCGGCGGCTGCCTGATGGGCTTCGGCAGCGTGCTGGCCGGCGGCTGCGCCGTCGGGGCGGGCGTGTCGGGGGCCTCCATCTTCGTCCTGACGGCGTGGCTGGTGCTGTGGTCGATGTGGATCGGCGCCGTGCTCACCGATTTCCTTGTCGACCGCCCGTCCCAGGGCGGTCCCGTGATGACCCTGCAGGAGGCTTCCCGATGATCCGCCGCCGTTTCCTCACCGGTGCCGCACTGGCCGCCGCGGCCCTGCCGGCGGCGCGGCTGGTCGATTGGCAGGCCCTGAGCGCCTTCGCCGCCGAGGTCGAGGCCTTCGTCAAGGGGCCGCCGGTGAAGGACCAGCCGGTGACGCGGGTCAGCCCGCACGTTTACACGATCCAGTCCCCGGACGGCTTCCCGACGCCGGAGAACCAGGGGATGATGGCCAACATCACCTTCGTGGTGGGCCAGAAGGGCGTGATCGTCATCGATTCCGGCGCCTCGCTGCAGATCGGCGAGATGGCGATCCGCCAGCTGCGCACGGTCACCGACAAGCCGGTGGTCGGCATCGTCAACACGCACTATCACGGCGACCACTGGCTGGGGAACCACGCCTTCGTGGACGCCTACGGCATGGACCTGCCGCGCTACGCCCTGCCCCACACCCGCGAGGCGATCGAGGGGATGCACGGCAGCATGTGGCTGACCTCCATGGTCAAGTGGACCAACCAGGCCACCGCCGGCACGAAGCTCGTCCCGCCGAACCAGGACGTGAAGCACGGCGACGCGCTGTCGCTGGGCGACGTGACGCTGCGCCTGCACCACTACGGCCGCGCCCATACGCCGTCCGACGTCTCGGTGGAGGTGGTGGAGGACGGCGTGATGTGCGTCGGCGACATCCTGATGGACCGGCGCATCGCCAACATGGACGAAGGTTCCTACACCGGCACCTTCCAGACCATGGACGCGCTGAAGGCCAACAGCGCCACCAGGATCTGGCTGCCGGCGCACGGCGTGCCGGGGCCGGAGGTGATCGTCTGGCAGCGCGAACTGTTCGAGGGCATCTACGAGCCGTGCGTCGCCGCCGTGAAGGCCGGCCAGCCGGTGGAGGAGGCCAGGGCCGCCGTGCTGCGCGATCCCCGCGTCGCGTCGCGCGCCGCCGAGACCAAGGGCTGGGACAGCAACATCGGAAAATACATCAGCCTCGCCTACCTTGAGGCGGAGCAGTCGGAATTCTAGCACGCCCGCCGTGCATACCATGTTATGCTGACGCCAGCCGACGACGCTGGGCCGGAAGCATGGCATGAGCAGCAACGCCGAAACCGAATCCGTTCGCCCCATCACCGACCTGATGCGCGAGCGCGACCGGGAACTGGAGCGGATGATCGCCCGCGACCGGCGCCTGCTGGGGCTGGTCCTCGCCGGCCTCTGTCTGGCCGGCGTGACGCTCTGGCTTGCCTGACGCGCGGTGGCTCAGGCGCAGCGCTCCGCCGGGGCGGCGCCGGCCAGCCAGTCGCCGAACGCCCTGTCCTCCCCCATGATGTGGTTGACCAGCCACGCCTTCAGGAAGGCGCCGAGGAAGCGGTACAGTTCCACCTCGTCGGCGTCGCGGATCAGCAGGTCGTGGATCCGCCGCGCCGCGGCGTCGTGCACCGCGGCGTGCGCGGCGGCGCCGGGATAGCCGGCGGCGACCATGCGCTCCTCCTCGTCCACGAAGTGGTGCTCGGCGTAGGTCACCAGGTCGGCCAGCAGCAAGCGCAGCTCGTTGCGATTCGCCCCCGGTTCGCCGGACACCGCGCGTAAGCGGTCGAGCAGACCGAGGAAGACGCGGTGCTGCGCGTCGATCTCCGGGATGCCGATGGAAAGCGCGTCCGACCATTCCATGTCGAGGGGCCCTGCTGCGTGGATCTGGGGCGCACGCTCCACAGGCAGCCGCGACCCGGCATTGACCGGCATCAAGTCAGGGGCAAATTGGTCATACCACTTGCAGTCCTTCGGTTGCCGGAAGGCCCCATCGCCTCATGAGGGCATCCATCCGTAAGAATACCTCATCCTTTATTGATCGTGACCGAATCGCGAGCTCGGCTGTTTGACGCCTCAATGGAAAAAAGTCCGAAGGCGTCCAACTTCGAGGTGCAGCGATGGCAGAGCGCTTCACGAAATCGGCCGCGCGCAACATTTTCTACGGCGGGTCGCTTTTCTTCTTCGTCACCTTCGTCGCGCTGACGGTCCACAGCCACTACTACATGCGGACCACCAGCACCGACGAGGCCACGCTGACCGACGGCGTTGCCCGCGGCAAGCACGTCTGGGAGCGGAACTCCTGCATCAACTGCCACTCGCTGCTCGGCGAGGGCGCCTACTTCGCCCCGGAACTCGGCAACGTGTGGGTCCGATACGGCGGGCGCGACGACGCCGAGAGCGCGCGGGCGGCGCTGATCGCCTGGATGCAGGCGCAGCCCAGCGGGGTCGAAGGCCGCCGCCAGATGCCGCAGTTCAACCTGACCGACCAGGAACTCAACGACCTCGTCGATTTCCTCGAATGGACCAGCCGCATCAAGACGCAGGGCTGGCCGCCGAACAACGCGGGCTGAACGGAAGGGGCATCCGATGAAATACGCCACCCAACGCATCGCCTACTGGTACTTCCTCTGCGCGATGGCGCTGTTCGTCGTCCAGGTCCTGGTGGGGACCCTGGCCGGGACGGTCTACGTCCTGCCGAACTTCCTGTCCGAGATCCTGCCCTTCAACATCCTGCGGATGATCCACACCAACGCGCTGATCGTGTGGCTCCTGCTCGGCTTCTTCGGCTCGGCCTACTACCTGATCCCGGAGGAGGCCGAGCGCGACATCCTGAGTCCGACGCTGGCCTACGTCCAGCTGGTCATCCTGATGGTCGGGGCGCTGGGGGCGGTCGTCGGCTACACGCTGGGCATCCACGAGGGGCGCGAGTTCCTGGAGCAGCCGCTCTGGGTCAAGGCCGGCATCGTCGTCGCCGCGCTGATCTTCCTCTACAACGTGTCGCTGACCGTCCTGCGCGGCCGCCGCACGGCGGTCACCAACGTGCTGCTGCTCGGCCTGTGGGGCATCGCCATCTTCTTCCTGTTCGCCTTCTACAACCCGTCCAACCTCGCCCTGGACAAGCTGTACTGGTGGTACGTCGTCCACCTCTGGGTCGAGGGCGTGTGGGAGCTGGTGATGGCCGCCATCCTGGCCTTCCTGGTCATCAAGATGACCGGGGTCGACCGCGAGATCGTCGAGAAGTGGCTGTACTCCATCGTCGGGCTGGCGCTGTTCTCCGGGCTGCTCGGCACCGGCCACCATTACTACTGGATCGGCGCGCCGGGCTACTGGCAGTGGATCGGCTCGCTGTTCTCGACGCTGGAGGTGGCGCCCTTCTTCGCCATGGTGCTGTTCGCCTTCAGCATGGCCTGGCGGGGCCGGCGCGACCATCCCAACAAGGCCGCCATGCTGTGGACCCTGGGCACGCCGGTCATGGCGTTCTTCGGGGCGGGCGTGTGGGGGTTCATGCACACCCTGTCCTTCGTCAACTACTACAGCCACGGCACCCAGGTCACGGCGGCGCACGGCCACCTCGCCTTCTTCGGCGCCTACGTCATGCTGAACCTGACCATGATCTCCTACGCCATGCCGCTGCTGCGCGGGCGGTTCCCGTACAACCAGGTGCTCAACATGTGGAGCTTCTGGATCATGACGTCGGCCATGGCCTTCATGACGTTCACCCTGACCTTCGCCGGCGTCGTGCAGATCCACCTGCAGCGCGTCATGGGGCTCACCTACATGGAGGTCCAGGAGCAGCTGAACCTGTTCTACTGGATGCGGCTGGGGTCGGGCGTGTTCGTGGCGATCGCGGTGCTGCTGTTCCTCTACGCGGTCTTCGGGCCGGCCCGGGAGCGGGTGCCCGCGCGCTCCCATCCCTCGGTGGCGCCGGCGGAATGAGCGGGATGGACGCCCTTCCCTTCTACGCGCCGACCGGCAACGAGGTGGCGCTGTTCGAGCACGCCCACCGCAACCGGCTTCCGCTACTGCTGAAGGGGCCGACCGGCTGCGGCAAGACGCGCTTCGTGGCGCACATGGCGGCCCGGCTGGGCCGCCCGCTCCACACCGTGTCGTGCCACGACGACCTGACGGCGGCCGACCTGACCGGCCGCTACCTGATCAAGGGCGGCGACACCGTGTGGACGGACGGGCCGCTGACCCGCGCGGTGCGCGAGGGGGCCATCTGCTACCTGGACGAGGTGGTGGAGGCGCGCAAGGACGTCACCGTGGTGCTGCACCCGCTGACCGACGACCGCCGCATCCTGCCGCTGGAGCGCACCGGCGAGCTGCTGGAGGCCCCGCCGGAGTTCATGCTGGTGGCCTCCTACAACCCCGGTTACCAGAACGTCCTGAAGGCGCTCAAGCCGTCGACCCGGCAGCGGTTCGTCGCCATCGAGTTCGCCTTCCCGGACGCCGAGGCCGAAACCGCCATCGTCGCGCGGGAGAGCGGGCTGCCGGCCAACCGGGTCGCGCCGCTGGTGCGCCTCGCCAACGCGCTGCGCGGCCTTAAGGGACAGGACCTGGAGGAGGGCGTCTCCACCCGCCTGCTCGTCTACTGCGCGATGCTGATCCGCTCCGGCATGCCGACCGGCGAGGCCATCCTCGCGGCGATGATCGAGCCGCTGACCGACGACCCCGAGGTCAGGAAGGCCCTGCTGCGGGTCGGCGAATTCACCTTGGGGTGACCGCATGCGCCTGCGCCGGCGTCCCGCACGTCGCCCGACCGCCATCGACCGCCAGCTGACCGGATGAAGGAGCCATCATGAGCACGCTCTCCGCCACCGTCCTCGTCATCCTCGTCGCGCTGTCCGGCCCGGCCTGGGCGCAGGCCAACCTCAGGCCGGACCCGAACCCGCGCGTGCCGCCGCAGCCGGGCCAGTCCCTGCCGGTGGAGGACGCGCTGTTCCTCCGGCAGGCCATGGCCGCCAGCCAGGGGCAACAGGAGCTGGGCCAAGCAGCCGCCGGGAAGGCCCCCGACGACGCGTTCAAGGCGATGGCGCAGGGGATCGCCGAGACCCACCGCAAGCTCGCCGAGCAGCTGAAGGGACTCACCCAGGGCCGGGCGCTGCCGCCCGCCGACGCGCTCAAGCCCGAGCGGACCGACGCCCTGGGCGCCGCCGGCGCGGTGACCAACCCGGCGAACGCCCACGAGGAAATGGCGCGGGACGCCGCCAACGCCCTGAAAGGGGCGAGCGGCGAGGCGTTCGCCAAGGGGTACCTCGAGGCGCAGCTCCGCATCCATGACCGCATCGTGGATCTCTACCAGACGGAGGCGTCGCACACCCCCGCCCGCGACCTCGCGACCTTCGCGATCACCAGCCTGGTCGCGATCCAGAAGGATCGCGATGCCCTGCGGCAGATGGCCGGCCGGTTCGGAATCAAGGCGCCCGCCGAGGGGCAGGCCATTCAGTACGGCGATCCGACCAAGGCCCGGTGAACCGGGCGTTCAGGTGAACCGGACGTTCACGGCGACAGGGCCTCGATGATGCGGCATTCGGAGATGCGGCCGCCCCGGCACTGGTGGGCGAGGCGGTCGAGCTCGTCGCGCAGGCGCTGGAGATCGGCGATCTTGCGCTCGACCTCGTGCAGTTGCTCGACCACGAGGTCGTCCACCTCCCCGCACGGCCGGTCCGGCTGGTCCGCCAGCGCGAGCAGCGCCCGGACCACGTCGAGCGGGAACCCCAGGTCGCGCGCCCGGCGGATGAACGCCAGGCGGCGGACGTGCCCCGGCCCGTAGAGCCGGTAGTTCCCCGCCGTCCGTGGCGGCGCCGGGATGATCCCCTCGCGCTCGTAGAACCGGATCGTCTCGACGTTCACGCCGGTTTCCCTGGCCAGCGTCCCGATCGTGCGGCCGGGACCCGCGGATTTTTCCGACATCGCCTGTTGACCCTGTAGTTGGTACAGGGTCCATGTTAGCGCGGTGAGGGCGCGGGCGCAGCATCCGATGGCATCCCGTGCCGCACCGGACACGGGAGTGCGCCATGCAGGAAGACACCGCCGGACCGGCCGCGGGCGCGGGGGAGCGGACCTTGCGCTACACGGTGACGGGCATGGACTGCCCGAGCTGCGTCGCCAAGGTCGAGACCGCCTTGCGCCGCGTTCCCGGCGCCCGGGACATCCGCCTCAACTTCCACACCCAGGTGCTGAGGCTCACGCTCGACGAGACGGCGACGCCGCGGCCGGCGCTGGAGGGCGCCATCCGGACCCTCGGGTTCGAGGTCGCGCCGCTGGAGGATCCCCGGATCGTCGCCGGCGGCGGGAGCCTCGGGCAGGACGCGGCGCCGGCCTCCGCCGGGCGCCCGTGGTGGCACACGCCCAAGCTCAGGCTGGTCGTCCTGATCGGCGCGCTGGTCGCCGCCGGGTCCCTGGCGTCCTGGTTCGCCCCGGCGGCCGAGGGGTATGCGCTGGTCCCGGCCGCGCTGCTAGGCCTGGCGGTGTTCGGCCGCCGCGCTGCCGTGTTGGCCCGCAACGGCTCGCCGTTCAGCATCGAGATGCTGATGTCCGTCGCCACCGGCGGCGCCCTGCTGATCGGCGAGGCGCCCGAGGCGGCGGTCGTGGTCCTCCTCTTCGCCGTCGGCGAGCTGTTGGAGGGCGTCGCGGCGGGCCATGCCCGCTCCGGCATCACGGCGCTCGGCGCCCTGGTTCCCCGCACCGCCCTGCTCCTCGACGGCGCCGTGGCCCGCGAGGTTCCCGCGGCGCGCCTGGAGGTCGGCCAGATCGTCCTGGTCCGCCCGGGCGAGCGCGTCCCCGCCGACGGCGAGGTGGTGGAGGGCGAGTCCGATGTCGACGAGTCTCCGGTCACCGGCGAGTCGGTGCCGGTTCCCAAGCGGGCCGGTTCGGCCGTGTTCGCGGGCGGCATCAACACCGCCGGGGCTCTCCAGGTGCGCGTGACCCGCGCCGCGGCCGACAACACCATCGCCCGCATCATCCACCTCGTCGAGGAGGCGCAGGCGGCCAAGTCGCCGACGGCGCGCTTCATCGAGCGGTTCAGCGCCCGCTACACCCCCGCCGCCATCGCCGTCTCGGCCCTGGTCATGCTGGTCCCGCCGCTCGCGGCTGGGGCGGACTGGCACACCTGGATCTACCGCGGCTTGGCGCTTCTGCTGATCGCCTGCCCGTGCGCCCTGGTTCTGTCGACGCCGGCGGCCGTCGCCTCGGGCATCGCCGCCGGTGCCCGGCGCGGCCTGCTGATCAAGGGCGGCGGCGCCCTGGAGGCGATCGGCCGGGTCCGCGCCATCGCCTTCGACAAGACCGGGACCCTGACCCGGGGACGGCCGCAGGTGACCGACCTCGTCCCGGCGTCGGGGAGCGAGCGCACCCTCCTCGGGCTGGCGGCGTCGGTCGAGAACGGCTCCACCCACCCGATCGCGGCGGCCGTGGTCGAGCGGGCGGCGGCCGACGGGGTGCCGCTGCGCCCCGCCCGCGACCACCGGGCGATCGCCGGGAAGGCGGTGCAGGCGGTCGTCGGCGGAAGGCTGGTCGAGGTCGGCTCGCCGCGCCACGCGGCGGAGCGCTGCGGACCGGGGCACGCCCTGTCCGACCGCGTCGCCGCCCTGGAGGACGCGGGCAAGACCGTCGCCGTCGTGCTCGCCGACGGGCAGCCCATCGGGCTCATCGCCCTGCGCGACGAGCCGCGGCCCGACGCCGCCGCCGGCGTCGCCGCCCTGCGCGGGCTCGGCATCCGCGCCGTGATGCTGACCGGCGACAACGCCCGGACCGGGCGGGCCATTGCCGGGGGCCTCGGGATCGAGGCGAAGGCGGACCTGCTGCCGGAGGACAAGCTGCGGGAAATCGCCGCGTTGCGGGCGCAGGGTCCGGTCGCCATGATCGGCGACGGCATCAACGACGCCCCGGCGCTGGCCGCCGCCGACGTCGGCATCGCCATGGGCGGCGGCACGGACGTGGCCTTGGAAACCGCCGACGCCGCGCTGCTGGGCAGCCGGGTCGCGGACGTCGCCGCGCTGGTCGCCCTGTCGCGGGCGACGATGGCCAACATCCACCAGAACGTCGCCATCGCCCTCGGGCTGAAGGCGGTCTTCCTGGTGACCACGCTGACCGGCGTGACGGACCTCTGGCTGGCCATCCTGGCCGACACCGGGGCCACCGTCATCGTCACCATGAACGCGCTGCGCCTGCTGCGGCGGGGCAACTGACGGAGAACGATCATGATCATCCGTGACGAGAAGCCCGGCGATGGCGCCGCGATCCGCGAGGTGATCGCCGCGGCGTTCAAACCGGTTCCATACAGCCGCCAGACGGAGGTCGCGATCTACGACGCCCTGCGGGCGGCGGGTGCGATGACCGTCGCCCTGGTCGCGGAGGAGGATGGGGCCGTCGTCGGCCACATCGTCCTGTCGCGCGTGACGATTGGCGGGACGGCCGGCGATTGGCTGGGCGCGGGGCCGGTGGCCGTGCGCCCGGACCGTCAGCGCCGCGGCATCGGCGGCGCTTTGGTCGAGGCGGCGCTGGAACGCGCCCGCCGGCTCGGCGCGCCGGGCTGCGTCCTGGTGGGCGATCCGGCCTTCTACGGGCGCTTCGGCTTCGCCACGCGCGAGGGGCTGGTGCACGAGGGCGTGCCGGACCAGTTCGTCCTGGGCATCTCGCTCGGCGCGCCGCTCCCCCAGGGGACGATCCGCTTCCACCCCGCCTTCGAGGCGGCGTGATCCGGGGGCGCGGCGGCACGGTCCGCTCCTCGCCGGGATCGGAGGTGTCGATGATCGACAGACCCCGGGCGCCAAGCCAACGCATCGCTCATGCGAACCTCTTCGCGCCCGCGACGCACAGCACGACCAGTCCCGTGACCGCGATCATCGTCCAGGCGACCGGCTCGCCCAGCAGCAGCCCGGCCAGCGTCAGGCCGATGAAGGGCTGGAGCAGCTGCAGCTGCCCCACGCCCGCGATGCCGCCCAGCGCGAGCCCGCGATACCAGAAGACGAATCCCACCAGCATGCTGAACACGGAGACATAGCCAAGCCCGATCCAGCCCGAAGCGCCGATGCCGGTCCATACGTCCGGCATCGTCACCAGCGCGACCCCCGCCATGACCGGCAGCGCCAGCACGAGCGCCCAGGAAATGACCTGCCAGCCGCCGAGCCGGCGCGACAAGGTCGCCCCTTCGGCATAGCCGAGGCCACAGAGCAGGATCGCCAGCACCATCAGGAGGTCGCCGGCGAGCGACGCGCTGCCGCTCTGCGACAGAGCGAACCCGGCGACCGCGAGGCTGCCCACCCCCGAGAACAGCCAGAAGGCCGGCTTCGGCCGCTCGCCGCCGCGCAGCACGCCGAAAAGGGCGGTGGCGAGCGGCAGGAGACCGATGAAGACGATGGAATGCGCCGACGTGACGTGCTGGAGCGCCAGCGCGGTCAACAGGGGAAAGCCGACGACGACGCCAAGCGCCACGATCGCGAGTGAAGCCAGATCGCCGCGTGCGGGACGTGCCTGCCGCAGCATCGACAGCAGCGCGGCGGCCAGCGCGGCCGCGATCACCGCCCGCGCCGCCGTCAGGAACAAGGGGCTGAAGCTGCCGACCGCGACGCGCGTCGCCGGCAGCGATCCGCTGAAAATGACCACGCCGAGCATCCCGCTGCCCCATCCCGCCGTGTTCCGCCGCATCCGCCCTTCCCTTCCCGCCCGGGTTCCTTCGCAACGATGCTAGCGTGACGGGCACTGGCGAACCCAGGGACAATCCCATACAATTCCACCGAACTGTACTGGTTACGGAAGCAACACACCTGGCGAAGGTCGAGCCGTGGGACGCAGGACGGGCACGCGCACCGGCGACGTGATGGAGGCGATCCGCCGGAAGATGGCGGGCCGCGCCCTGTCGCCGGGTGAGAAGTTGCCCTCGATCCGCGCCTTCGCCGCCACCCTCGGCGTGTCGCCGTCGACGGTGGTGGAGGCGTACGACCGGCTCGCGGCGGAAGGCGTCATCCGCTCGCGGCCGGGTTCGGGCTTCTACGTGTCGGGCGCCGTGCCGCCGCTCGCCCTGACCGAGGTCGGGCCACGGCTCGACCGGGCGATCGATCCGTTCTGGGTGTCGCGGCAGTCGCTCGACGCGGGCGTGGAGATGCTGAAACCCGGATGCGGGTGGTTGCCGGCCGACTGGATGCCGAACGACGCCATACGCCGCGCGATCCGCCATCTCGCGCGCGCCGACGACGCGGTTCTGGCGGACTATGGCGGCACGCGCGGACCGCTCGCGCTGCGCCGGCTCCTCGCGCGCCAGTTCGCGGACGAGGGAATCGCGGCGGGGACCGACCAGATCCTGCTGACCGGCTCGGGAACCCAGGCGATCGACCTGATCTGCCGCTTCCTGTTGAGTCCGGGCGACGTGGTGCTGGTCGATGACCCGTGCTACTTCAACTTCCAGGCGCTGCTGCGCGCCCATCGGGCGCGGATCGTCGGGGTGCCCTACACGCGGACCGGGCCGGACGCGGCCCTCTTCGCCGAGGCGCTGGCGACGCATCGGCCGCGTCTCTACATCACCAATTCCGCGCTCCACAACCCGACGGGCGCGACGATCTCGCCGCAGACGGCCCACAAGCTGCTCAGTGCCGCCGCGGCCCACGGCGTCACCATCGTCGAGGACGACATCTTCGCCGGCTTCGAGCCCGAAGCGTCGCCACGCCTGGCTGTCCTCGACGGGCTCGACCGGGTCATCCGGGTCGGCAGCTTCTCCAAGACGCTCTCCGCCTCGATCCGCTGCGGCTACATCGCCGCGCGGCCGGACTGGGTCGAGGCGCTGGTCGATCTGCAGGTCGCGACGAACTTCGGCGGTCCAAGCCCGGCCGCGGCGGAACTCGTCCGCGCGACCTTGAGCGACGGCACCCATCGCAAGCATCTGGACGGTCTCCGCCGACGGCTGGCGCGGGTTCGGCGCGAGACGGCCGACCGGCTCGACGCCCTTGGCCTGCGGCCGTGGCTGATGCCGCGCGGCGGGTTCTATCTCTGGTGCAGCCTGCCGGACGGCCGGGACGCGGCCGATGTCGCGCGCGCGGCGCTGCGCGAGAACGTGGTCCTCGCCCCCGGCGACGTCTTCAGCGTTTCCCAATCGGCTTCGGGATTCCTGCGCTTCAATGTCGCCCAGATGAGCGACCCGCGCGTCTTCGAGGTGCTGGCGCGGGCGATGGCGGGGGGCGCGGGAGCGTAGGAGCCGCCACCCCATGTCCCGACCGGCCCGTGCCGGTGCGGCGTATTCTCCTGGCGGCCCGATTGCGGCATGATGGACGCGAGACCACGGGGGGTGCGCCGATGACGCCTGTGACGGCTGCGGCCGAAACCCGGCCACGCATCCTGGGCACGCGCGGCCTGACGAAGCTGTACCGCACCGGGGAGGTCGAGGTGCAGGCGTTGCGCGGTGTCGACCTCGACCTGTTCGCCGGCGAGCTGGTGGTGCTCCTCGGCCCGTCGGGCAGCGGCAAGTCAACGCTGCTGAACATCCTGGGCGGGCTCGACCGGCCGAGCGGGGGGCAGGTGTTCTTCCGCGACGCCGAGCTGACCGCCTTCGGCGAGCGCGCCCTGACCCGCTACCGCCGCGAGAACGTCGGCTTCGTCTTCCAGTTCTACAACCTGATCCCCAGCCTGACCGCGCGCGAGAACGTCGCCCTGGTCACCGAGATCGCCGTGGCGCCCATGGCGCCGGAAGAGGCGCTGCGCCTCGTCGGCCTGGGCGAGCGGATGGACCATTTCCCGGCGCAGCTGTCGGGCGGCGAGCAGCAGCGCGTCGCCATCGCCCGCGCCATCGCCAAGCGGCCGGAGCTGCTGCTGTGCGACGAGCCCACCGGCGCGCTGGACAGCCGCACCGGCGTTCTGGTGCTGGAGGCGGTCGAGCGCGTCAACCGCGAGCTGGGCACGCTGGCCGTCATCATCACCCACAACGTGGTGATCGCCGACATGGCCGACCGCGTGGTCACCTTCGGCGACGGCCGGGTGATCGGCGAGCGGCGCAACGCGCAGCGGCGGCGGTCCGCCGAGCTGTCGTGGTAGGCCGGCCATGCGCGCGCTGGACCGCAAGCTGCTGCGCGACCTCTGGCGGATCCGCGGGCAGGCGCTGGCCATCGCGCTGGTCATCGCCTGCGGGGTGGCGACGGTGGTCATGTCGTTCGGCGCGCTGCGCTCGCTGGAGGAGACGCGCACCGCCTACTACGAGCGCTACCGCTTCGCCGACGTCTTCGCCGGCCTGACCCGCGCGCCGGAGGAGCTGGCCGGGCGCATCGGCGAGATCCCCGGCGTGGCGCGGGTGGAGACGCGGATCGTCAAGGCGGCGACGCTCGACCTGCCCGGCGTGGCGGAGCCGGCGAGCGCCAAGCTGCTCTCCCTGCCGGAGCGCGGCGAGCCGCAGCTGAACGCGCTGGCGCTGCGGCGCGGCCGACCGCCCGAACCGGGCCATCCCGACGAGGTGGTGATCGCCCAGTCCTTCGCCGAGGCGCACCGCCTGAACCCCGGCGACCGGGTGCGCGCCACGGTGAACGGCCGCCTGCGCGAGCTGCGGGTGGTCGGCGTGGCGCTGTCGCCGGAGTACGTCTACTCCCTCGGCCCCGGGCAGCTGATGCCGGACGCCCGCCGCTTCGGCGTGTTCTGGATGGGGCGCGACGCGTTGGCTGCCGCCTTCGACCTCAAGGGCGCGTTCAACGACGTCACCCTGTCGCTGCAGCGCGACGCGCGGGAAGCCGAGGTGATCGCCCGGCTCGACACGCTGCTGGCGCCCTACGGCGGGCTCGGCGCCTATGGGCGCAAGGACCAGCTGTCCAACGCCTTCCTGTCGGGCGAGCTGGACCAGCTGCGCATGACCGGGCGCATCATTCCGCCGGTGTTCCTGGGCGTGGCGGCGTTCCTGCTGCACATGGTGGTTTCCCGCCTGATCGAGACCGAGCGCGAGCAGATCGGCCTGCTGAAGGCCTTCGGCTACGCCGACCGGGACGTCGGCTGGCACTACCTGAAGCTGGTGCTGGCGCTGACCGGGCTGGGCGTGCTGATGGGTTTCGCCCTGGGGGCCTGGCTGGGCTTCGGCATGACGGCGCTGTACGCGAAGTTCTACGACTTCCCGATCCTGCTGTACCAGCCGGCGCCGGAGATGTTCGTGGTGGCCGCGCTGGTGGCCGGCGGAGCGACGGTGGCCGGCACGCTGACGGCGGTGCACCGCGCGGTGACCCTGCCGCCGGCGGTCGCCATGGTGCCGGCGCCGCCGGTGAGCTACCGCCGCGATGCGCTGTCGCGCAGCGCGCTGGGACAGGCGGTGGACGGGCCGACGCGCATGGTGGTCCGCCACATCGCGCGCTGGCCGGTCCGGTCGGGCCTTACCGTGCTGGGCATCGCGGCGTCGGTGGCGCTGCTGATCGCCTCGCTGTTCAGCTTCGATTCCATCGAGACGATGATCGACGTGCAGTTCTTCCGCACCCACCGGCAGGACGCCACCGTGGTGTTCACCGAGGCGCGGCAGGACGCCATCCTGACCGAGGTCGCACGGCTGCCCGGCGTGCTGCGGGCCGAGGGGGTGCGCAACGCGTCGGTGCGGCTGCGCGCCGGCCATCTCAGCCGCCGCGCCGCCATCCAGGGGATGGAGCACGACGCCGTGTTGAGCCGCGTGCTGGACGCCGAGCTGCGTCCGGTGGCCCTGCCGCCGGCCGGGCTGGTGCTGTCGTCCAAGCTGGCCTCGCTGCTGGCCGTGCGAGCCGGTGACCGCGTCACCGTCGAGGTGCTGGAGGGCAAGCGCCGCACCGTCGCCGTGCCGGTGTCGGCGGTGGTGGAGGAGTACATCGGCGCCGAAGCCTACATGGACCGGGCCGCGCTCAACCACCTGATGGGCGAAGGGCCGGTGGTGTCCGGCGCGCACCTGCAGATCGACGCCAGCCGGACCGACGCGCTGTTCCGCCGCCTGAAGGAGCTGCCGATGCTGGCCGGCGTGACGCTGCGCGCGGCCTCGGTCGGGGCGTTCCGCGCCACGGTGGCGGAGACCATGAGCATCGTCCTGTCCTTCTACGTGGCGTTCGGCGGGCTGATCGCCTTCGGGGTGCTCTACAACAGCGCCCGCATCACGCTGTCGGAGCGCGGGCGGGAGTTGGCCAGCCTGCGCGTTCTCGGCTTTACCCGCGGCGAGGTGGCGTACATCCTGCTGGGCGAACTGGCGGTGCTGACCGCCCTGGCGCTGCCGCTCGGCTGCCTGCTGGGGTACGGGCTGGCCGCGGTGATCGCGGCGGGGCTGGACAGCGACCTGTTCCGCGTTCCCCTGGTGATCGAGGATCGTACCTACGGCATAGCGGTGCTCGTCGTCCTGCTGTCCGCCATCGGGTCCGGCGCGGCGGTCGGCTGGCGGGTCGCCCGCCTCGACCTCATCGCCGTGCTGAAGACGAGGGAGTAGCGCCATGCGCCCCGGTCTGCGCAGAGCCCTTGCGATCCTCGCCGTCGGCGTGCCGCTGCTCGCCGGGCTGGCGTACGCGTTCCGCCCGCAGCCGGTGCCGGTGGACCTGGTCACCATCGGCCGCGGCGTCATGACGGTGACGGTGGACGACGAGGGGTGGACGCGGGTGCGCGACCTGTTCGTCGTGTCGACCCCGGTGGCCGGGCGGACCCTGCGGGTGGCGGTGCGGGCCGGCGACCCGGTGGTCGAGGGCGAGACGGCCATCGCCACCATCCTGCCCAGCGACCCGTCCTTCCTCGATGTGCGCTCGCGCACCCAGGCCGAGGCGGCGCTGGAGGCGGCGAACGCGGCGCTGACGCTGGCCGACGCCGAGGTCGCCAAGGCGCGCGCCGAGCTGGACTTCGCGCGCTCCGACCTGGAGCGCACCCGCACCCTGGCTCAGTCGAAGACGGCGTCGCCGCGCGCGCTCGACCTCGCGGTGCTGGAGGTGAGGACGCGCGAGGCGGCGCTCGCCACCGCGGAGGCCGACCGCCGCATGCGGCAGCACCAGGTCGCCACCGCCCGCGCCGCGCTGATCGATCCCTCCGGCGTGAGCCCGGGCGTGGCGGCGGGCAGCGCCGCCTGCTGCGTCACCGTGCGCGCGCCGGTCACCGGCCGCATCCTCCGGCTGATGACGCAGAGCGAGGGCGTGGTTGCCGCCGGCACCCCGATCGCGGAGATCGGCGACGTGCGCGACTTGGAGATCCTCGTCCAGTTCCTCTCCACCGAGGCGGTGCGCATCAGCGAGGGGGCGCCGGTGCGCATCGAGCAGTGGGGCGGCGGCACGGTGCTCGCCGGCCGGGTGCGCCGGATCGAGCCGTACGGCTTCACCAAGGTTTCCGCGCTCGGCATCGAGGAGCAGCGGGTCAACGTCATCATCGACTTCACCGACGACCACGAGCGCTGGGCGGCGCTCGGCCACGGCTACCGCGTCGAGGTGCGGATCGTCGTGTGGCAGGGGGCCGACGTGATGACGCTTCCGATGGGCGCCTTGTTCCGCGACGGCGGGCAGTGGGCGGTGTTCGTCGAGGCGCAGGGCCGGGCGCAGCGGCGGCCCGTGACGCTGGGCTGGATGAACGGCGTCGAGGCCGAGGTCCGCGGCGGCCTGGAGCCGGGCGAGCGCATTGTCCTGCACCCCAGCGACCGCGTCGTCGACGGCATCCGCATCACCGGACGGACGGTGCAGGCCCGCTGAGCGCGGCGGGGCTGAGGCCGTGGAAAGCTCCGCCTTCTCCAGGCGCGCGTCATCGGCTACACCTAGTCCGGTCGCCGTCAAAACTGCCTCAGGGCCGATTTTCCACCACCTCCGTGGACGCGAACGGGTGATGAGCGGGGATCCATCGTGCATGTGATCAAGCGGCTGCGCGGATGCCTGCCGACCACCTTGCGGGGCAAGCTGCTGCTGGCCTCGCTGGCCGTGATCGCGGTTCCGATCGCGACCGGCGGCTACCTGCTGGAGCGCGAAGGGCGTCAGGCCCTGTTGCGGGAAAAGCAGGAGAAGCTCTTCGGGCTCGCCCGGATCCTCGATGCCCATCTGGGCGGCGGGTTCGATGCCCTGCTCGTGGACGGTCGCGCCGACGCGGCGGATCGTGAGGCGGCGCTCAAGCACCTCAACGCGACGCTCGCCCCGTTCACCGACCTGATCGCCGATGCCAACCCCGGCGTCGGCGTGGGCTACTACAGCAGGGCGCTGAACGCCATCGTCACCTATGGGCCGAGCCGGCAGTACGGCGACACCGTCGGCCGGACGATCCCGGCGCACCACCCCGGCTGGAGGGTGCTCGAAACCGGGAAGATGGCGGTGGAGACCGGGCCGCAGGTGCGCGGCCAGATCATGAACGCCATGTGGCCCATCGTCCGCGACGGGGCGGTGATCGGCTACATATGGGCCAACGAGCTGTCCGACGACGTCGAGCGGCAGGCGGCCGCGATGGACAGCGCCATCCTGGCGGTGAGCATCATCGGCATCCTGCTCGGCCTGCTGCTGACGCATGTGCTGTCGCAGCGCCTGGCGCAGCAGATCAAGGGCATCACCGCCGGCCTGACCGCCATGCGGACGAACCTCGGCCACGCCATCCAGCCGCCGCCGGGGGAGATCGGCGAGATCGCCGTGGAAGTGAACGCCATGGCGCGGGCGCTGCTCGACGCCCGCTCGCTGACCGAGAACATCCTGCTGAGCATCGCCGACGGCGTCATCGCCGTGGATCGCGACGGCCGGGTGACCTCCATCAACCCGGCGGCGCAGCAGATGATCGGGATGTCCGCCGCCGCCGTCATCGGCCGGCCGTACCAGTCGCTGTTCGACGGCCATGCCCACTTCGCCAGCGCCCTGCTCGACACCCTGCAGACCGGGCGCGAGCATGTCGGCGTGACCCTCGACCTGCCGTTGCCCCGGCAGGTCCTCACCGTGAACGTCAGCAGCAGCCTGCTGCGCGACAGCCACGGCAACGGCATCGGCGCCGTCGTCGTGCTGAAGGACCTGACCGAGCAGCACCGGCTGAAGACCCAGATCATGCGCGCCGACCGCCTCGCGGCCCTGGGCGAGCTGATGGCCGGCGTCGCGCACGAGATCCGCAACCCGCTGACCTCGATCCGCGGCTTCATGCAGTTCCTGGAGGGGTGCGACGACATCAAGGAGTGGCAAAGCTACGCTCCGCTCATCATCCGCCAGGTGGACAGCCTGAACCGCATCATCTCCGAGCTTCTGGAGTTCGGCCGGCCGCGGCCGCCCCTCATCCGGCCGGTGCAGGTGAACGACGTGATCCGCGAAGTGCTGCTGCTGTCCGGCGGCAAGTCCGGCGTCCAGGTGGTGACCGAGCTGTCGGCCCACCTGCCGCTGATCGACGGCGACGGCGAGGCGCTGAAGCAGGCCGTGCTGAACCTCATCATCAACGCCATCCAGGCCATGCCGGAGACCGGCGGGACGATCCGCATCGCCACGGCGTTGGACGGCGACACCGCCGCCGTCACGGTGGCCGACGACGGCGTCGGAATCGCGCCGGAGAATCTGGAGAAGGTGTTCGACCCGTTCTTCTCCACCAAGCCGACGGGAACCGGCCTGGGACTTGCAATGGTTCACCGGATCGTCGATGCCCATTTCGGGGCCATCGCCATCGCCAGCACGCCCGGCAGCGGGACCGTGGTCACCCTGCGCTTCCCCATCGTCCACAAGGCACTGTCCGCGTCATGACGAGCCGCTCTTCCGCCTTGCACAGCCCCGCCGCGCTGGTCGTCGACGACGACGAGGGTATCCGCCAGATGCTGGCCGCCGTGCTGAGCAAGGAGGGCTTCGAGGTCGCCACCGCGGCCGACGGGCAGGAGGCGGTGGCGGCCTTCGCCGCCCGCCGCCCCGCCGTGGTGCTGATGGACATCCGCATGCCGCGCATGAGCGGGCTCCAGGCGCTGTCCGAGATCCGCAAGATCGACCGCTCGGCCGCGGTGATCCTGATGACGGCGTACGCCCAGGTGGAAACCGCGGTGCAGGCGATCAAGGACGGCGCCTTCGACTACATCATCAAGCCGTTCGACATCGCCGAGGTGATGCTGCTGGTCGGGCGCGCCGTGCAGATGCGCGGCCTGCGCGACGACATCGCGGCCCTGCACCGGGAGTTGAGCGCCAGCTACCGCACCGACCGCATCCTGACCAACAGCCCGCAGATGGCGGAGCTGCTGCAGACCATCGCCAAGGTCGCCAAGAGCAACGCCACCGTGCTGGTCACCGGGGAAAGCGGCACCGGCAAGGAGCTGGTCGCCGCCGCCATCCACTACAACAGCCCGCGGGCATCCGGCCCGTTCATCAAGCTGAACTGCGCCGCGGTTCCCGAAGGGCTGCTGGAGAGCGAGTTCTTCGGCCACGAGAAGGGCGCGTTCACCGGCGCGGCGGCACGGCGGCGCGGCCGGTTCGAGCAGGCGGAGCACGGCACGCTGTTCCTCGACGAGATCGGCGACATCTCGCCCAGCCTCCAGGTCAAGCTGCTGCGCGTGCTGCAGGAGCGCGAGTTCGAACGGGTCGGCGGGGCGGAGCCGATCCGCGCCGACGTGCGCGTCGTCGTGGCGACCAACAAGAACCTGGGCGAGATGGTGCGCCAGGGCCAGTTCCGGCAGGACCTGTACTTCCGCCTCAACGTGGTGGCGCTGCGGACCGTGCCGCTGCGCGAGCGGCCGGAGGACATCCGCCTGCTCGCCAGCCACTTCCTGCAGCGCTTCGCCGCCGAGAACCAGGTCGACGTCGCCGGCTTCGACGAGCAGGCGATGGAGTGCCTGCTGCGCTACGGCTGGCCGGGCAACGTCCGCGAGCTGTCGAACGCCGTCGAGCACGCGGTGGTGATGAGCACCGGCAGCCTGATCCTGCCCGAGGACCTGCCGGAGCCGATCTCCAGCAAGGCCGGCGAGGTCCCCGGGGCGGAGGCGCCCGCCGACCCGCAACGGCGCCCGTTGCGCGAGATGATCAGCCGGTACGAGGCGCAGGTCATCGCCGACGCCTTGCAGCGCAACGGCGGCAACCGGATGCACACGGCGCAGGAGCTCGGCATCAGCCGGCGCTCGCTGCTCTACAAGCTCCAGGAATACGGCATCGCCTAGGCGACCGTCAGGACTGCTGCGCAAAAGTTTGCGCACCGCGCACAAAGCTGCGCACCCGCGGAGCCCCTCTCCCTTGAGGCGATCGGCGCGTGCAAGCGCCGATGGGTGGGGTGAGGGCGGCGCCGGCGAAGCCGGCCCGTCTCTTCCGCGTCTTCGACGCGTAACGACCCCTCATCCCAACCCTTCTCCCGCAAGGGAGAGGGCTGCCTGAACGTCTGGCATATCCCTTGCTTCCTATGCCCCAGGCCTGACCCAAGCAGGCCTCACCGCACGGCCGAAACCCCGGCCATCGCGGCCCGCCGCTCCGCCGGCGGCCCGCCAGGAACGGACAAGGGGACGCCTATGAGCAAAGTGCGCAAACTCGAAGACATCGTCGCGCTGATCCCCGATGGCGCGACGCTGATGATCGGCGGCTTCATGGCGGTCGGTTCGCCGCTGCGCCTGATCGACGAACTGGTCCGCCAGCGCAAGCGCGACCTGACGATCATCGCCAACGACACGGCCCGGCCCGGCCAGGGCATCGGCAAGCTGATCGTCGAGAAGCTGGTCGCCCGCGTCGTCGCCAGCCACATCGGGCTCAATCCCGAGACGCAGAAGCAGATGATCGACGGCGACCTGCAGGTCGAGCTGGTGCCGCAGGGCACGCTGGCCGAGCGCATCCGCGCCGGCGGCTTCGGCCTGGGCGGCGTGCTCACGCCCACCGGCGTCGGCACCGTGGTCGAGGAGGGCAAGCGCACCGTCGAGATCGACGGCAAGGTCTTCCTGCTGGAGCTGCCGCTGAAGGCCGACTTCGCGCTGATCAACGCCAAGCGCGCCGACTACTACGGCAACCTGGAGTACGCACTGACCGCGCGCAACTTCAACCCCCTCATGGCGATGGCGGCCGAGACCGTGATCGCGGAGGCGCAGGACATCGTGCCGGTCGGCGTCATCCCGCCCGATGCG
>Ga0196970_1000389_pt1 | contig 54151 bp, 34 predicted proteins | sample S1v_513CmetaG_FD_148672 | JGI IMG/M metagenome (GOLD analysis project Ga0196970, IMG submission 148672) | Soil microbial communities from Anza Borrego desert, Southern California, United States - S1+v_5-13C | ecosystem: Environmental > Terrestrial > Soil > Desert | place: USA: California...
GATAGGCGCGACGGCGGCGACACCGCAGACCAGCACTTTGGGCCGCGCACGGAACACCGCGATTTCATACGCCGCATAGATATTGGCGCCGTAAACCACCAGGACCAGGAGGACGCCCACGCTCGACGAGAACAGGGCACCGAACAACGATTGCTCAGGCGGACGTTCCAATCGCGGAACGGGTTTGATATCGATCGCGGTTCTCTGCAGCCGCTCCTCCTCCGAGATCTCGATGAACGGCTCGACGAACGGAGTGATTTTAGAATTTTCAGAAAGCCGTTTCAGGTCCGCCTGGCTGAAACGAGTCCATCCGATGCGATCCGAATAGGTATCATCCGGCAGCCGCACCACCAGCCCGCTTTCGTTGAAGGAGACAACTTCTCCCGTGACGGTTTGGCCGTCCGCCAGTTGGAACGTGTCTGCACGGGCGATCCCGATCAGCAACCCGCACAGCAGCAAACCAATGCAGATGAAATTAAGTTTTCGCACAGCTCGATTTCCTTATCAGATGGATTTCGTGATAGGAAGGAAATTTCCGGTCAACGCAGCGACGAGCTCTTCGACCACCCAATTGGGGCGCGATTCGTCCAACGCGTCGGCTGTCGCGCCGTGTCGCCAGACTGCAAATTGAATTGTTTTGGAAACGTCCGCCTGAAGCGCAGGTTGCGCCAGGAGTCCCGCCAGAAATCCAGCCAGCACGTCGCCGGATCCGCCTTGCCCAAGATTTGGCCCGCCGCTCGGATTGAGGAAGAGATTTCCGGAGGACGACCCCACGACAGTTTGGAATCCCTTCAAAGCCACATGGCAATTCGCAAACGTTGCGGACAGCTTTCGAACGGCATTCGCGCGATCCACCTGCACCTCGGAAACCGTGCTCTCCAGCAGGCGCGCTGCTTCTCCCGGATGCGGTGTGATTACTCGGGGCGCCGCTGATGTGATCCTGCCCTTCGGCAGCCAGGCGAGCGCGCTTGCATCCACAACCATGGGAACGTCAGCGCTGCGCCATAGAAGTTCCACCGTTGATTGCAACCCCGCCGGGATGTCAGCGCCGGCCAGGCCGGGACCTGCCAGCAACGCATCAAACTTTTCGAACGAGATATTTTCCGACCAGGGTCCTACCATGACGGCCTGCAAATGTGCAGCCGCGATGGGATAAACTGGCGCGCTCGTAATCAGAGTAACCAGGCCGGGCCGCGCGCGCTGGGCGCCACGGGCAGCGAGCACCGCGGCGCCGTGGAAGCCGGTGCTTCCCGCTATGATCCCAACATGCCCAAAGCTGCCTTTGTGCATTGAAGGTTTTCTTCGCGGGGGAAAATTGCGGAAATCGGATTCATGGATCCACTGCAAATCTGAAGTCGCTGGGCAGGACACGAGCCCGACGTCAGGAGTTATTTCCAGTCGACCTGTGTAACGATAGGCTGCGGGCCGCACCAATCCAACCTTTGGCGATCCGACCGTGAGGGTCACGACAGCTTCTACGGCGGCTCCGTGCGGTTCGCCCGTATCAGCGTCCAACCCCGACGGAACATCGATCGCGAGCACTGGCAACTGCGAGGCGTTAATGCGTTCGATGAAACGAATCCACGCGGCGTTGAGCGGGCGGTTGATTCCTATCCCAAACAGGCCATCAATCACGAGCGCGGGCGGAATACCCAGCAGCGTTTCGAGTTCTGGAAGGTCCTCCTCAGGGTTGCGGACCTGCAGCATGTCGATGCGGCGATCCTCGAGTTGCTCAAGTGCGCTGCGGGCGTCGGCGCCGTTGTTTCCGGTGCCTGCGAGAACAATGATGAGGTCGCCCGGCGCGGTGAGTTCGACTGCACGTCGAGCAACCGAGCGGCCGACCCGGCGGATGACCTCCGCCTCGGACATGCCGGTTTTCCACGTGGCGTTTTCCCATTCCCGCATTTGGGCAACGCTGATGATCGGGACTGGCATGCGCGGAGGCTATACAGAGGAGTTGCCGCGAGGAAAGAATCAAAGATCGAACGTTGGAATCCGAGACGCATCTCGAGGTCTGACAGCGGATGCTCCCGCGTTCACGCCGGAGTGGGTCGAACGCTTCGCGGTTCCGCTAAACCTCCAGTCAGGTGTGATCCATTATAGTCTCATGAACAATCTCCCCACGCTCGTGTGGTGTGCAGGCGTCGCCGCCCTCGACGGCGCGAGTAACAGCAACGATTTCGTTGTCGACGTCCGACACTGCCTGGTGCACGGTTTTGTCCATGAGGACGGCCATCAAACCGATTCCATGAAAACCTTCATTTCACTTCTTCTACCACTGTTCGCTTGGTGCTCCGCTCCTGCCGCTTCACTTGAGGAGCGGGTGGAGAATACCGACGGCATCGCAGTTGTTTCGGTATCCAACGTCATAACGAGCGTCATGACAAACGCGGCAGGCGTCCGGGTCACGCTGTATAGCGCCGACGCGGCGATCGAGCGTACGTTGAGAGGAACCTTACCCGTTCGCTTCCGCCTGCAAGGCGAGACGAAGACGGTTCACTTTTCGACGGGACCGTATTCCGAAGAATTACTCAGCCGGAGGTTCCTTGTGTTCCTCAAGCGCTCGGGCGCGTTCTATACGCCTTCCGACGCGGATGGTCTTTGCATGATCATTGGACCAGGGCAGCCGAAGGATGACAGGGTGCTTTGGCCTGAGTGCACGAGTCTGGAGGAAGCAGAAACGGCAATCCGCAGATCGGCTAGACCATGACTACGGTGGCTCATGATAAGTGATCCGGCTGGATGGCTGCGGAACTGAGCCGAGCCACCTCACATCCAACGGCAATTGTCTTTGCGCCGTTGGCCGCAGACGAACCATTTGTATCCGGCCGATCAACTATTTTTATGAGTTCAATTGCGCCAGCAGTCACGAATAGTCCACATCGGTCAGCGAAATGGCTTAAATTCCTCCTGCAATTCTTCCTCGCGTTCTGCGTCATGTTCTTTATTTCGTCCCTTGCTGGCGAGCTGCAGAACGCGTTGGGCTCTCCCACGTCCCGTTCGACGCTGGCCACATTCATGACCCGGGTTTGGTTCAGCTTTGCATTCACCGGAATGATGTTCCTTCTGATTTTTGTCGTTCTTGCAGTGGCAGTGGATCAGGAAAACATTTCCCCCGAAAAAACGTAGTTTGGTTCGTTTGAATCGAATGAAGGCGGGCTGTATTGGGTGGGAGTCACCCGCTCGAAACCGCGGACGAATGGCGACGGCTCAACTTTCCTCGAACAATAGACGCGTGTCGTAGGGTCGCAGGGGCGGTCCGGCGAAAGATTGTTCGGCTCTAACGATGACCAGGTCTGCCGAGTTGACCTTGATCGTGCGTGTTGCCGGATTGATGTCGTACCAATCAATCCCGAATTCCCGCCCTTCGCCGACGCTGACCCGCAGTCTGCAGGAGTCCACCATCCGAACCGTTAACGCGGCGCCGTAAGAGAAGCCGTGTTCCCCAACGACGTTGTAGCCACTGAATTCCGGGAGCACGGGCCGAATCTCGGGTTTCGCAACGCGCCGATTCACCTGGCGTTGCGCCCGAATCAGTTCGTCGTACATCGGCTGGCAAAGACGCCGTTCGAGTTTCGCATTGGACGAATGCAGTTCCCAAAGCCCCATCTGCGCCCAGCGACTCTGGTCATGCCATTCGGGCATGCCCAGGATGGGATAGAGACACACTCCCCGCAGGGGCACGCCCTCAGCGAGCAGGGAGTCAACTTCGCGAACCAATGCGTTCAGCCAGCGCGGTCGCATGTCGCCGACATGTGACGTTTCGGTGATGAGCAGGTCGCCGCCGTAACGCGCGTGCACTTTCTTGATGAGCGTGCGGAGCGGAACCCGTTTCGGATGATCCTCCGGCAGAGGCTCCTCATCGCGGCCAAGAATCCATTGATTGGTCCAATAATAATTAACGCCGACGATATCGAGATGTTCGCGGCTGCCGCCGAGTTCCGGCATGAGGCGTCCCGCGAGCATGTCCCACGATTCGAAGACTGCGTTGTCGTTGAAATGTTCCGCTGCTTCGCGCGCATCGGAACTGTCTGCCTCGGGAAGCACATGACAGAGCGGATCCACATTGACGATCCTCGCATCCGGGACGACCTCACGGATTGCGTTAATTCCCGCAATGGCAGCCCGGATGAGCGCCTGCTTCAGTTCCGGGCCGCGGCCAGTGCAATGCGGCGCAAAGCGTCCGACGGTGCCGCCAGCCCATGAAAAAAACGAGGGCTCGTTGACAGGGGTGAAATAGCAGGTTCGCGGCCGGCTGGCGCAGATGTGGCGGGCTGCGGCCTGGCAATAGTCAGCAAAACGTTCCGTGAACTCTTTCGAGAACGGATCCAGCTCGGAAGGATAACCGTAATGAAACAAATCCCAGATCACCTCGATGTCATACTTCCGGCTGGCGTGCAGGAACGGATCGACGGAGCTGAAGTCATAATGTCCGCGCTGGTCGACGATCGGCCAGCGGATGGCTTCACGGGCAGCATAAATCCCCGCTTCGTGCAGCAGCCGGTAATCGCTTTCCGCATGCTGGTCGTGGTGCGTGGCGGCCACCTGATCGATCCATTCGCCCTGTGCGTTGTATCCCGTAGCGCATTCGAACCCCGCCAGAAAAAAACTACGAAACATGCGCCACCCTCCTCGTGTTTGCCGGTGCGGCGACTTCGCCGACGGCCTGGGATCCCGATGCGCACAGTTCCTGATACTGCTGCACCAGCGGCGTGGCGACCCTTTCCAATTCTGAACGATCGTTCGCGTGCAGATCCCACAGGCCCATTTGCTTGAGGTAATACGCTGGTGGATTTTTCCCCTGCCGATACGCCCACGTCACCAGCGCGAACAACGGCCACCAGGTGTAGCCGATAAGTGGAATGCCGCGCGCGCGAGCGCGCCGAGTTGCGGCCACGGAATCATCGAGCCAGGCGGCCCGCCGTTTCACCGAACCGAGTGAAGCGGTTTCCGAAATGAACAGCGGCACGTCGTAGCGGCCGTGATACATATCGGCCAGCCTGTCGATGATGTCCGCATCAGCGTAAGGCATCTTCAAGCGCACATGCGGCGCGCGCACCACAAGCTTGCGCGAGAACAGGGGATAGAGATTGATTCCGACGATGTCGAGCTTCACCGCATTTCTTTGAAACCAATCCATGGTGGCATCCGGTACGCCCTGGGCGCGCAGCCAGCCGTATAACGAATGCTTCGGATCAACCCTCCCGCTGATGAAGTCGAGGGCGAGGAAGACGATTTCCTGGCGTCGAAACACCTCGTCTTGCAGCGCAGCATCTGGCGATTCGTAGAGATCCGTTGCGTCGACATGCACCGCCACGTTTTCGGGATCCACCTGTTGAATCGCCCGCGCCGATTCCACGATGCCACGGCAGACCCCGAGCATCACCTGCATAAAGCCCTTCCAGCCGCGCTTGAACGGAGGCCACCACCCAAGCTTTCCGCAATACCATGCCGTGACGCGCGGTTCGTTCAAGGGAGTCCACAGATGAATGCGGCCTTTGAAGCGCTCGGCTGCGCGGCTGGCGTATTCCGCCATGTATTTCGAAAAGTCCGGCGAGAGGTAGGCGTGCTCGATCCACCGCGGAAGGCCGTAGTGAACCAGATCAACGATGGGCTCGATCCCCAGCTCGAGAAGGTGCGAAAGGGTATCGTCAGCAAATCCCCAGTCCCAGGCCTTTGGCTGCGGGTTGATCCGATGCCAGGGAATGCCGTAGCGCACGTGCCTGACGCCGAGATCTGCAACGAGCTGCAGGTCTTCGCGCCATCGCGCATAGTGCTGCGTCAACTCATACTCGTCGAGAATCCGCCCCGTCGCGGGCCACGGCTCGGTTATAAACGTGTCTTCAATCCCGGTGGCCCAGAAGAAAAAATCGGACTGCCGCAGTTGCGACAGCGTGGATCGTTTCAGGACTGCGCCGTGATGTTTGTCCATTGACATGCTTTTTGCAGAGACCCCTTCAATGTCGAACTGGCTTCCATGGTGCCTGCCGACGCCCCGAACAACGGTTACCCTCGATGCCTCCACAAACAATCGGTGTTTTACCCCATGCGGCCAACGGATGCGAAATATTCTGCCGCAAGGTTTCGTTGCGAGGTGGAAACCTTTTGATGGGACGATATAGTTGCGGCATGCCAAACACCCAGGTGGTCAGCCTCGATGAGCTTCGGAAGTTTCACCCGGCTGACCTGGCCGACCATTTGCAGCGGCTGCCGGCGGAGGAAGCGCGTGCCGTGTTTGAGCAGCTGGAACCTGAGCGCGCTGCTGCGGCATTGAGTGAGATTGAGGAAGAGCGACTGCTTGAACTGCTGGGCGAATTCACGCCGCCCCAGCTCGCCGCGTATTTGCAGCTGATGGCTCCTGCCGATGCGGCGGACCTCCTGCAAGTGCTCACGCCAGCCGTTCGCCGCGACACCATGGCCGCGATTCCACCCGACACTGCCGAACGTTTGCGCAGCCTCTTGCGGTATCCCGAAGACACGGCTGGCGGGATCATGTCGAACCGGTTCATCGCATTGCGGGATGAGATGACCGTGGAGCAAGTGCGGGAATTGTTGCGCGAACGCGCGCAGGAGGAGCGCACGGAAGACATCGCATACCTTTACGTGACCGATGCAGAGCGAAAGCTTGTTGGAATCGTCAGCTTGCGCGACCTGGTATTTCGCCGGGCTGAACGGCGCATCGGAGACATCATGAATCCCGACGTGAAATTTGTTCGCGCAGATGCCGACCAGGAGGAGTTGGCGCGGCAGTTCGATCATTATCATTACATCGGCCTGCCAGTGCTGGACGGCGACGGAAAATTAGCGGGGGTCGTGAAGGCGAGTGACGCCCTGGGAATCGCGGCGCGCGAGGCGACGGAGGACATGCAATTGATGGTGGGACTTTCGGGCGAGGAGCGCGCGCTCACGCCCTGGAAGGTGTCCGTGCGGCGGCGGCTGCCGTGGTTGTACGTGAACCTGGTGACAGCCATGGGCGCGGCCGCGGTTGTGAACTATTTCGAAAGCACTATCGCAAAGTGGACCGCTCTCGCCGTTTTCCTGCCGATCGTGGCGGGGCAGGGCGGCAATGCCGGCATGCAAACGCTCACTGTCATCATTCGGGATCTCGCGCTTGGTGAACTCGCACCCGGTGATGGACGCAAAGCCCTTGTGAAGGAAGTGACGCTCGGAATGATTAACGGTGTCGCCCTTGGCCTGGTGGTCGGGATGATTGGCTGGTTTTGGAAAGGGAGTGCAACATTGGGCGTGGTTGCCTTTGCCGCGATGGTTCTGAATCTCCTGGCTGCCGCGTTTTCCGGCGTGGTTATTCCGCTCGGTTTGAAGGCGTTGCGAATGGATCCCGCTCTGGCGTCCAGCATTCTCCTCACAACCGTGACGGATGTCGGCGGTTTCTTTTTCTTTCTCGGGCTCGCCGCCCTGGGAATGAAATGGCTCGGCATTTGAACGCGAAGTGATCAACGCGGTGCGGGAAACTTTCGCGTGACAGCCAGGCGGCCCAATGCTACTGGAGATCGACCACCACTCAATGTTCGCCGGCGAAGACGTTTCACGCCGCCGGATTCAGCAACGCGATGGAGATGTTTATGTCGAACCGCTTCACTCGGGTGTTTGGCCGCAGCGCTTGCGGGGCTTTTTTGATGGTGTATGTGTGGGCGCACGCAGCGCCCGGGGATCTGGATTTAAGTTTCGCAGGTACGGGAACCGCCCGCACCGGTTTTGGCGGAGGCAATGACCAGGCCCACGCGGCCGCCGTCCAGGCCGATGGCAAGCTTCTGATGGGAGGCTACTGTTCGAGCGTGGCTTTCACTTCCAGCGAGTTTTGTCTTGTCCGCTTTGACACCAACCATGTGCTCGACGCCTCGTTTGGCGATGGTGGCCAGGTGTTGACGCCTGTGAATGCGTCATTGATCCCTTTCACAGATGCGCGGATTACTGCGCTCAAGGTTCAGGCTGATGGACGAATTGTTGCCGGCGGGTATTCCTACATCGGAACCAATTATCCGACATTCACGCTCGTTCGTTACCTCCACGATGGATCGCTCGATTCCAGTTTTGGAACCAACGGGAATGGGATCGTGCAGACGGATTTCGGCGAGCCGACCCGGCTTCGCGCGCTGGCGATCCAAGGCGACGGAAAGATTGTTGCGGTCGGATCGACGACATACCCTGCGAATGCAGGAGAAGGAGCGGTGGCGCTGGCCCGATACACGACGAATGGCCTGCCCGATCCATCGTTTGGAAATGCCGGAACGCAGATCACGACGGGCGTGACAGGATACACAGGGGCTCACGCCGTCACCATCCGGCCGGACGGAAAAATTCTGGCCGCCGGAATCGGAATTGGCGCGGGACATAATGGGATCGACTTTGCGCTCTACTGCTACACGACGAACGGGGTGTTGGATCCGCAGTTTGGCGGAGGAACGGGGAAGGTTTTCACACAGATTTCCACGAACAACAATTTGTATTTTGATTCCGCGAATGCGGTGGCGATTCAATTCGGAAACAATTCCGTGCAGAATCCGGACCGCATTGTTGTGGCAGGCTCGTATCGGACTTCTGGTTCGCCCAGCGAAACCCAATTCGCACTGACTCGTTATCAAATGGATGGGGCGCTCGACACGACGTTCGGCAACAATGGGATTGTCACCAATCGGCTGGCGAGTGGAGGAATGGTGTTCAACCTCAGCAGCGCCATTGGACTGGTGGTTCAAGGGACGTTCACTCAGCCGCGGCGGATCCTTGTTGGGGGATACAGTCTCAATGGCAGCAACCGTTACTTCGTCATGGCGCGGTACAACAGCGCCGGGGGGCTCGATACGACATTCGGGAACGAGGGGACGGGAATCGCCGCGGTGCCCCTGGGGAATCGGGACGCAGCGGCAACGGCCCTGGCGGTGCAGCCGGGACGGTTTATCGTTGCAGGATATGCGGCGCAGAACGCGCAAAATTATAACTTTGCGGCGGTGGCATTCGACTCTGCTGGGATCCTGGACACCACTTTCGGCGCAGAAGGATTTCTGGTGTCGGATATATCAGATGTGAGTTCGAGCGGCCGCGGCGTCGCAGTTCAGCCCGATGGGCGCGTGATCGTCGCGGGAAGCGCAAATGACGGGGAAAGGGACCAGGTTGCTGTTGCCCGTTTCAACGTGGACGGCTCATTGGATGCAACGTTCGGCGCTGGCGGAAAGGTGCTCACACCTGTGGGTTCGGGCTCAGCCTCGGGAACGGCCGTTGCCCTGCAACCGAATGGCGGGATCGTGGTGGCGGGGACTGCGAACGATGATTTTCTCGTGGTGCGGTATCAAGGCAACGGCGCGCTCGACCCTTCATTTGGTACAAATGGAATCGTCACCACATCGATTGGCAGTGGATCCGACGTCGCGAACGCAATCGCCCTCCAGGCGGATGGCAGGCTGGTCGTTGCGGGAAATAGCGACAACGGGAGCAACACGGACTTTGCGGTTGTCAGATACACCACCAACGGTTTTCCCGATGTGTCATTTGATGGCGACGGAAAAACAACCACCGCGATTTCAACGAGCAGCGATTATGTGAATGCAGTGCAGGTGCAGGCGAACGGCAGGATCGTGGTCGCAGGATATGCTGAAATCAACGGAAACATCGACGCGGCTCTGGTGCGCTATCATACGAACGGCATGCTCGATAATTCGTTTGGCTCTTTCGGACGGGTCGCCACGGATGTTGGAAACGGGACGACCGATGCAGGGTTTGCCTTGTTGATTCAACCCGACCAGCGGATCGTCGTCGCTGGGTATTCTGCGACGGGTGCGAACATTGATGTAATGTTGCTTCGCTACACGACCAACGGAATTCTCGATTCCAGCTTCGATGGCGACGGAAAGGTGACCACCGCGATAGGTCTGGCGGCGGAGTACGCGGCGGCGGCGGCGCTGCAGTCCGACGGAAAGATCGTGGCTGCGGGTGTTGCAAGCATAGGATCGCATCTGGAGTTTGCGGCCGTTCGTTACCTTGCAGATGGGTCACTTGACGGTTCATTTGGACTCGGAGGGAAGGCGGTGGTCGATTTTGCCAACAACGCGGATAACACAGGATACGCCATCGCCCTGGATGGTTCGGGACGGGTTGTGATTGCAGGGGAAGCGGGAGGATTGATGGGAGTGGCGCGTTTGCAGGGCGATCCGTTCCTGAGGATTCTCTCGATCGCTCGGCTGGCCAACGGGCAGGTGGCGCTGACAGGGAGCGGGTCCCCAGGCGCGACTCACAGCCTGCAGGCAATTGGAAGCCTGGGCGGCAACTTCAGCACGATCGCCCCGGTGATTGCGGATTCGGATGGGTCGTGGGAATTCCTGGATACGTCAACCCCCGCAACAAATCGCTTTTACCGGTTGTCGTTGCCGTAGCGGGAATGGTAGCGCGTACGGGAAGCGAACCGTCTGTTCCAGTGTTTTAGGTTTTATCGAACGCCGCGCGCGCGCGTTGATTACTGTTGTCAGTTGGCGCGGCCTGCACTGAACCGCTTTCGCGCGGACATGGCTGTTCGCGCTCCTTCGGAATTCGTGGCGCTTCATCCGACCCGTAACGGCCACGATACGGCGCGCTGCTCCAGGGCCATTCCGACGGTTCGCGCACCAGCCTCGCTTTGACCGGATTGTTTCGATATAACGCACCACGCGCCGGTAATGCTCCTCATCCCGGATGTAGCGGTCAAAATAATCGGCCTGCCAGAAGGTTCCGCCCGTCGCATTCAGAAGTTTGTTGGCCCGGCTGCTGGTATACGACTTCCAACCATGCAACACCTCCGACAGCGGCTTCGCCATTTCGGCCAGGACATGAACATGATTCGGCATGAGGCACCAGCCCAGCAGCCGATACGCCTTTCCGTCGTGGAACCAAAGGTTCTCCTGAACCATCCGAGCAACGCGGGCATCGCGGAGGTGACACGCCCCAAGCCCGCGATCCAGCAGGACTTCCATTTGCCGGAACCGCTCGCGGTCGTCCTCCAGTTGCATTGCCGCGGCCCGCTCGTGGCGGAGTTCAGCAGGAATGGAGTCGGCCAGCCGGTAAGTAATGAACTGCCGGATGCCGGGGGCGTCGAAGTGGGGCAGGTAACCTCGCGAGTGCCAGCCTTTGAACCCAAGCGCCTTGTCCTCCTCCGTAGGCTGGTAATGCCATTGGCGCTTTTCAGCAACGACTTGATGGGCGGGCTTGCGTTTCATGCTGGTCGGTGAATCGGAGCGCGGACAGCCTTGTCCGCGAGCTGAATCTCAGGAGCGCGGACAGCCTTGTCCGCGCTGCCTGGCTTTGGCGGATATCGTGCCGGGTCTGGTGGAGGAGAGAACCGGGTGGAAAGGTCGTGAAACAATTCACTCCGCAAGTCCGGGTGAGTCGGTGGAGATTGTGCTTCATACGGGGCTGCCGGTTCCATACATAGCCATCAGCAAGGTGCCCTTCGGAAAAAGGCGAGCAACCGAATTGGCGAGGCAGTCGGCGTGATCCTCTCGGCCGAAGGGAGCGCGGACAGCCTTGTCCGCACGTGTTTTCGAGGCGTTGCTTCCGGCGGACAGGGCTGTCCGCGCTCCTGTCTTTTCCTCCATCGCGATCTCGCTCTTGTTGAGGAGGCCGCCGGAGCTGCAGCAGGGGTCGTAGATCTCCATGCCGGTGAAGATGAGCGGGAGGGGAGGCCGCCAAAAAGGTGCCCGTGAACATAAAATAACGCATTGCCATGCCAGACTCCGGCGGGGAGGGTATTCCAAGCAAAAAGCCGGGCAAGCCTTGATTCTATTGGGGATTATTGGTAGCGCGTACGGGAATCGAACCCGTCTTTCAGCCTTGAGAGGGCCGTGTCCTAGCCGATAGACGAACGCGCCTGAAAGACGTCGCATCCTAACCGCGCGACAGGGAAGTTCAAGTTCAACATTTGGCAATGCGGGACTGTGGTGGGATTAAAGTGGGTGAGATCACTGGGATCTGTAAACCGCTTGACCCTCGCCCCGTAAGGCGCCAGCGGGGCGAGAGGCGGAATGAAATCGTCTCTGAATCTGCACCTCTGCTTCCTCTGCGAGCTCCTGTTCAAAGTTTCGGGTGCAGTTCGGCTCCGCAAAGGCGTTTAACAGTAGGCCGCAGAGATAGCAGCGATGAAGAAATACCCCTGCTGTTTATGTGGGTGCCTCCTCCCGCGGTCCCCTCCACCGGCTTCGGTCGGAAGAGGGGGAGTTTAAAATCAACCAGCTCGATCACCCACGTTAATCACACCCAGCAGGCTGGGGTGCTTCACTGCGGCTGTAATCGATAGAAGCGCGTCGGTGTCTGCGTAGGTGGCAGGCGTCCATTTTGACCGTTGTCCGGCAGGCTGATCAACGGCGCGTTGTTGGGATTGCTCACGTAATCCATCAATTGCCACGGGCCGCGGAGTGTGTCCGCGGATTCCACTTTCCAGTTCGTGTTCTGCGGGATGCGAATATGCAGGCCGATGCGATTGGGGTTCATCAGACTCGCCGCAGCGCCGGGATCGGCAGGCAATTGCGTGACGCTCATGGCAACGGGTGTGTTGGTGGAATGAATCGTCGAAAGGCGGATATCGAACGCCACGTTATCCCAGCTCTCCTGTGCGGCATTTTTCAAACTGACAGCGATCGTATTCGCGCCGGGCCGCAGCAACGGAATGAACGGCGCGAGGTCGAAATGCTGCACTGCATTCCCATGGGCCGTGGTGGCTTCGATTCCGCTCGTCGGAAGCTTTGTGCCGTTCAGGTAGACCTCAAGCGGCAATCCTTCGTCGGTGCACGTGGCAGAGAGAAGCAGCTCTTCGCATGACGCAGCCGGCATTTGGAACGTCTTGCGGAAGAAATAAGCGGGCCGTCCTGGCAGCAGCGGTGTGCGGATGTTCAACGTTCCGCCACCTGTGCCGAATTTTGCAAACCCGACCGGCCAGAGCGTGTCCACGAAATTATCCAGCATCCAGTTCAGGCCAGGCAGATCCTGCATGTAACGCCAGGCCGAACCGAAGGGAATCAGAGTCGTCCAGTTTGTCGACGCGAGGTCGGGCAGGGGACGAAAGAAGAGGTCGTCCATCATTATTGAACCCGTGGCGGGAGCTTCTGCCGTGTACCAATGCGTGAGCTCGGCGTTGTGAAATCCTTCAGGCATGACAAAGACGCGATTCGCGTAAGTCCACTCTGTCGCGGCAGTTCCGGGTTTGAAATGCGGTGTAAAATATCCGGGATAGGGACGCCACGGCCGGGGATTTGGATCCGCGGCGGTAGGCGTTGAACTCCACTCAAACCAATGCGCTGTGTTCTGGGAAAGGCCGCTGCTGCGAAAGAATCCGCCGAAACTGTAGAGTGTCCCCGGCTTGACCTTGAACGAACTGTGCGGAACGCCGTACTGGCCGAACTGCGATATGCTGCCTCCCTGGATTGATTCGTTGAGGGTGACCTTCATCGATTTTCCGCCGCGGCAAGGTTCCTGCACGGCCAGCATGTTGCTCCAGTCAATGTCCCCGGTGAACCACTTGTCCCAATAGCTGTCGCCATCCTCTTCAAAACCGCTGTTGCGAATCAGATTGGCGTTGTACGAGGAGAGCACAGGAAACGGAGCGGAACGCACCATGCCGTTGTCGTAGACGGCAGCGACCTCATAAATGTATTGATGTCCGAGTTCCAATCCCGTGTCCGTATAGCTGCGCTGATTTGCGGCGAGGGTAACGGTATGTGCCGCCGGGCCGTCAAGGGTGCTGCTGCGGTAAACACGCCAGCTCTTCACGTTGTTGGTGGCGGGCAGCGTCCATCCAAACGTCGCAGTTCCATTGCCGCCCACGCGATTCGTGATCATCGGAGTTCCGGCCGGGAACAGCGGCCGATCGAACTGGCCATCGCGCCGGGCATTGCCGCGGTGAGTTGCCCACGACACGGGTCCCGATGTTGTTGAGCCAAAATTGTGAATGCGGACCCGGCCGGAAAGGGACCGCGACACAACGCACAGGCCCGTTCCGTAAACATTCGCGATGGCTGGGATGTGTTTGATGCCACCCGGAATGGGCACGGACGCTTTGATGACACCGTTCAATCCAAACACGTACAGCGCACCCGTGGCTCCTGGTGCATGAGGATCATACGTGCCGATCACAATTTCCTCGTGACCGTCTCCATCGACGTCCCCGACAACGGGCGGCGTGGGAAGCTGAGGATAAAAATTCTTCGGCCAGCCGGCGTGGCTGATGAGTTCGATGCCGTTCCAATAGCGGAATTGAATCTCGAACGAGTGCGTGAAGCTGAGAACGTCGATGCGATTATCCCGATCCGGGTTCAAAGGGATCATCGACGCATTGTTCTGCCATTGATTGAAGGGAAAATTCACCGCGGATTTCCAGATGCGGGAAAGTATCGCGCCGTTGTCATCCAGAATGGTTTCGTTGGGCTGCCACAATGGATTCAACTGCGTGGTTGGCACGAGCACTTCGCTTAATCCGTCGCCGTCAATATCTGCGGTGTAAACTTCGACTCCCTGCTGGTAGGCGCCGCTCATGAGGCGCTGGTTCTTGCCAAACTGGCCATGCAGATTCCCGCCGCCATACAAACCGTGGGAACGCGTCGCATCAAACGCCACCACGCTGTCGCTGTCATTCAGCACATAGGTTTTCAGGGGTGCGTTTGCTTCGCCGCGACCGAGCGCAAGTCCCGACTCGACCAGTTGATGCAGGTGATACGTGTAGTGGCGCTGCCCATTTAACGCATTGAAAAGGATGACTCCGCCAGACCAGCTCTCGCCCATCGTTCCCCATTCACCAGAACCCCAGATGTCGTTGATGTAGGGATTGAAATCCTGATCGTTCGAGTAGCCGTCTGGATCAATCTTCCAGCCAGTGACCACAACTTTTTGTCCGTTGCCAGCGAGATCGGCAACCATCGGGCTGGAGATTTCGGATGAGAACACAGCAGATCCCGGCAATCGCGGAGACTGAATTCCGCTCGCCAGGTGGAAGCAGTTCGTATCCACCATGAACCCGCTGTCGGGAACATAGTTGCCGGCGTTCACGGGCGCGGACCAGAGCACGGATCCATTGCTCCGCAACGCCACCACGTTCGCACCGCTCGTGAAAAGGATTTCATCACGTGAATCGCCCTCGAGATTATAAAGCGTGGGGGAGACATTGATGGCATCGGGCCCCGCAAATGGAAAGCCAGCCAGGCGGGTTCCGTCTGGATTGAACGCATCCAGATACCACGCGCCATTGGAATTCCGATACGGAACAACCAATTCAAGCGCGACATCTGCATCGAGTTGTCCGACCGCAAGCGTGCCCATGTGCCAGCCCGCATCGCCCGCCTGGAACGACGCGAGTTCCTGGACAGCACCCCGCAGCGGCGTGATGGAGAACAGGCTGACGACACACATCACAGCCACATCAATGATTCCGCGCTGCTTCCGTCTGCTGTATAGATTGCGCCCTGCTTCGACCGATTGATTCCGTCTAAACATGAATCCCGCAACTTGCATTCATGTGCAGAAGATGGGATGGGAATCAGTCTGACTCTGATGTCGGTGTTTGGACTACAGGGACCCCATTCCCTGCGATCACCCGCGAACGCGGCGCGGGTTTTCAGACCTGCCGTATGGCCGTGCTTTCAGGCCGGCAAAGCGTCACCGCAGGCAGGTAAGCAAACCTGTCCACCCTCGCAGTAGCTGCTACGGAGGACGGGCGATACAGCAGACTCGGAGGTCCGCGCCACGGATTTGCAGCGCCCTTATTGCTGCCGCGCGCGGTAGAATCGGAGCGGAATGTCGATTGACTCGTCGTCAACGAGGTTCGTCGTGGTGCCGGAAAGCGTGTTCGTGCTGATGGCGTTCCAGCTCTCCAGAAGGTTCGTTGCCGCCTCGAGCACATAAGTCGATCCCAAATGGCCCTGCAGTTGCAATTCGAGCGGGAAGATTCCGGGTTCAGAAACCACCTGCAACGACGGCGGCTCAACAGGAAGCACGACCGTGTCGAGGGCATGGACCGTGACATTCTGGTTTTCCAAACCAGGCGCGGAAACTTCCAGTTGCGCAAGATCGGATTCCGAATCGGCATCGGCGTCCGCCCGCACGTACACCGGCTGTGGAACGTTCCAGTTTGTTGGCGAGAACGTGAGCGACGCTCCCTCCATCACGTCAACGTCAGCATCACCGCTGGCCCGCGCGATCGACACCACGACATCTTCGGCGGGCGCCGCCGCTAACCGCACGGAAATTGCCGAGATCCCATCTTCGGCCATGCGGACGATGGTGGGCGTGACGATGAGCTGCTGAGTTGTGAAGTTTGTGAAGGCGGCGCGGCGCAGCCCTCCCGCATGATTGCCGTAATACAGCGCGCCATCCGGACCAATCGCAATGTCGATCTGCTGCGACGAACCCGTGATGAAATAGTCAACGCTGCGCACGCCATTCGTGGAATCGAGGACGGCTCGCATGATGCGGCCCGAATTCAGGTCGCCGTAAAAGAAATTCTGCCGGTATTCGAGCGGCACTGCGGTGCTGTCATAAAAAGCGCCGCCCGTGACACAACCGCCCTGGCTCAACGTCTGTGCCGATCCGCTGCCGCTCGCGACGTCGGATCCGAATTGCTCTGCGGTGAATACATTCGAGGCCGGCGTCGATGCAACGTAAACGAATCCCGTTAAGCTGGTGTTTCCGACGCCCGTAATGTTCAGGCGTTCTCCCTGCCGAAAACCGTGCGATCCCACTGTCGTAAAGGTTGCGATGTTGTTCGTCCTCACGGCGCCCGTTCCAGGGACAAGATTGCGCGTATCGGTTCCGTTGGTTCGATATTTTATTTTCGGAACGATGTAGCCCGGAGGCTGGTTGTTTTCATAATCGTTCCACCCTGCGTGGCCGCCTGCGTGAACCTGAAAAATCTGCTCGTATGAAGTGCCCACGCAATTGACCCAAAGGTCGCCGGTTGCCGGCTGAAATGTCAGCGTGAAGGGATTGCGAAATCCGCGGGCCCAGATGAAATCGTTGTTGCCGCCGGGGCCGTCAACAAACGGATTATCATCGGGAATCGATCCATCCAGATTGGCTCGTCCCACCTTTGCGGCAAGCGACGTAAGATTGGCATCAACGCCTGACCCGTTTCCGAGGTCGCCAATCGACCAGTAAAGTTTTCCATCAGCCCCGATCCCGACGCCACCTCCATCGTGGTTGCCACCGAGGGTCGGAAGGTTCGGAACGATGACGGTTTTGTTTGTGCCGATATCACCCACGGCGGTATAGCGGATGATCTGCTGTTCCGAAGCGGAAACGGTCACGAAAAAATAGACGTAGCCATTCACCACAAAATTTGGATCGAAACAGAAGCCGATGAGCCCGCATTCGCCGCCTGTGTAAATCGGGGAGATCGTAGCAAACGGTGTTGGAGCAAGTGTTCCGTTCTTGATGATGCGAACGCTTCCGCCCTTGTGCGTGAGAAACAGGCGGTTGGATCCGTCCGGCGCCCACGCCATCCCGGTGAGCTGCGACGGAATCGCGGCGAAAGCCGTGTCCTGGAAGTTGGTGTCGAGAATGGCCGCGCGCGCGGGCGTGGCAATCAGCAGTGCAAGACAAAGCGCGGCGCGCATGAATTTCATATTCAGTCGACCACGAGTTTGACGCTGTTGTCGCCGCGCAGTGCCTTTGAGTAAGGGCACGTCTGATGCGCCTGCTGCATGATCCGTTCGGCCTGCGCGCGGTCGATTCCAGGGAGCTGCCCGTGCAGTTCGACACCCAGGCGGTATCCGCCCTGATCGTCCTCCTGCAGACTGACGAGCGCGCGAACGACGGAATCCTTGACGGTCGAGCCCAGTTTCTTGGCGGCATTGATAAGGGCGCCGTGGTAGCAGGCGGAATAGGCGGCAGCGAAGAGCAATTCAGGGTTGGGTCCGCGCTTCTCGGCGCCGGCTTCGAGCGGGTTGCCGAGGGTGACATCGAGCAGGCCATCAGGATTTTGGACCGTGCCTGAACGACCGCCGCGGGATATGGCTTCAGCAGTAAACAGAGTTTTCATAAAAGGATAAGGGAACGGCCGGACGGCCAGCCGGAGCCCGGATTCTGGGATTCCAGCATATGAAAATACAGGAGGTAAAGAACCCAGCAACCGGGGAGCGCGGCGATGAAGAAAAGAACCTGCTGTTTATGTGGGTGGCTCCTCCCCCGGCCGCCTCCTCCGGCTTCGCTTGGAAGAGGGCGAGTTTAAAATCAACCAATTCGATCACACACTTTTAATTGCGCCCAGCGCTGCGCTGCATTCATTTCCAGGTTGCATTTGGCGGCGGCCCTGCTTGGGTATGGCCATGATTCCCTCCAGCGTCGCGTGCAGAATCCTTCTCTGCGCGGTTCTTACAGGCACATCCGCGCAGGCCGATGCCGCCGCGCCCCAGGAAATGGCCGGGGCCGCAGTCCGCTTCCTCGACGCGCTTTCGCCGGAGCAGCGTGATAAGGCGTGCTTCGACTTCAAAGGCGAGGAGCGTTTCAACTGGGACTTCGTGCCGCGCGGACGCAAGGGCATACCGTTCCGCGAAATGAACACGCAACAGCAACAGCTTGGCCGCGCACTCCTCCGCAGCGGCCTGAGCCAGCAGGGTTACACCAAGGCCACCAATATCATCACGGTCATCGAACAGGTGTTGCGCGAGATGGAGAATCAATCCGCGCGCCGGGATCCAGGACTTTACTGCGTCACCGTGTTCGGGTCGCCAACGAACGCAGCCTGGGGGTGGCGCGTCGAAGGACATCATCTGTCGCTCAACTTCACCGTTGCGAGCAATCAGGTCCTTGCGTTCAGCCCTTCCTTTTTTGGCTCAAATCCAGCTGAGGTTCCGCACGGGCCGCACAAGGGATTCCGAACCTTCGCCGCAGAGGAGGATCTTGGGCGCGAACTGGCTATGTCGTTTACGCCTGATCAGCGCAAACGGGCTGTCATTTCAGCAACCGCACCGCGTGAAATCCTGACGGGAAGTTCCCGCAAGGCGAGTCCCCTCGAACCTCTGGGCATTGCCCATGCCGAACTCACCAGCGAGCAGCGGCAGCTGCTGGAGAAATTGCTGCGGGAGTATGTTTATCGCTTCAAGGAGGAAATCGCGGACAAGGAATGGGCAAGGATTCGGGCTGCAGATTTGAGCAAACTGCATTTCGCATGGGCAGGCCCGTTCGAAAAAGGGCAGGGGCATTACTATCGAATCCAAGGGACAGACTTTCTCGTTGAATACGACAACACGCAAAACCAGGCGAATCACATCCACACGGTATGGCGCGATTTTGACAACGATTTCGGCCTCGACCTTCTGCGCCAGCATTACGAGCACGGCGGGCATTCGCACTAGTGGGAACGATTCAGTTGGACATCGGGGCGAAACCACTCATCGGACACAGCGCGCAGAGCCGCAACCAAAGCGGGAAAGGGGGAACGGGTTTACGCGAATTACGCGACTAAGCTTAGACTGCATCTTCCTCCCCTCGCCTGCGACGCAGGAGCGGGAGAGGGGCCGGGGGAGAGGGTGCTCTGATTCATTCTGCAGCGTGACGTCATTTTCCGGCTTAAACGCTCCTCCTCTCCCCAGCCCTCTCCTCCGCTCCGAGCGGAAGAGAGGGAGTTGAGAATGAGCCTGCAGTAGTAAGCATCTGGGCTCGTTCAGGCTACACATTCCCCCCTCGCCTGCGACGCAGGAGCGGGAGAAGGGCCGGGGGAGAGGGTGCTCTGATTCATTCTGCAGCGTGAGGTCATTTTCAGGTTTAAACGCTCCTCCTCTCCCCAGCCCTCTCCTCCGCTCCGAGCGGAAGAGAGGGAGTTGGAATGAGCCTGCAGTAGTAAGCATCTGGGCTCGTTCAGGCTACACATCCCCCCCTCGCCTGCGACGCAGGAGCGGGAGAGGGGCCGGGGGAGAGGGTGCTCTGATCCATTCTGCACCGTGAGGTCATTTTCAGGTTTAAACGCTCCTCCTCTCCCCAGCCCTCTCCTCCGCTCCGAGCGGAAGAGAGGGAGTTGGGAATGGAGCTGAGCCTGGCGACTCACACATCTGTTCCGATACATCAACAACGGCTTTGCTGATTCGGGTGAATTCGTGTTTTTGCGCCCACCGGCTTCAACTGAGTCGTTCCGGCTTAGCTGCTCGAGACGCTGCACCTTTACTCGCCTGGTCCAATTCCAAAGAAGGCGCGGACGAATTGTCCGCGCCTTCGTAGTAGATCGTGTTTGCTGCGCTGTGACTACGGCGTTGCGATTCGGTAGAAGCGCTCGCCGCTTGTGGCCGGTGAATTGGTGTAAGAGGTTGAACCCGCCAACCCAGGAACAGTCGCATTTGTCGTCCAGGTCGGCGACGTCAACGATTCCGTCGAGAGGATCGAATAGTTTCTGCCGGCAACCGATTCCCAGGTCAGTTTAACATTTCCCGGTGCCAGCACTTGAATGCTCGTGATCCGGAATGGCGCCAATACCACCGCCGCTTCCTCAACCTCAACCTTGAATTGAGTGACAAGGAAACTGTCGGCGGTCGTCGCCTGGTTGTTCGGACGAATCCCAAACGCATCAAAGCGGGTGTAAGCAAAGTTCGTGTCCGTCACGGTATGGGAGAAATCCAAGGCGCCTCCCACAATGCGCACCGTAAAGTCAACCGCGTTGACGGCTTTGCGGGTGACGGAGAGTTCGATCGTATATTCAACCCCATTTTCGAAGGCGGGATCTCCGTTGAATTCGCCGTTCGCCGGCCCGCTTCCAAGCGAGACGTAATTCGCCGTTGTTCCCATCAGATCACTCGCACCGAGATTATTGCGCACGTAGAGCGAGACGGGAGTATCGGTATTGAATGCGGTTCCGAAGTTCACCGTGACCATGTATCCGCGAACGCCAGTTCCGTTACCCGCACTGCCGCCAAAGCCGTCGGCTGTGACGCGCGTGCCGCCATCCGCGTAATCGAAAACACCGAATCGCATGCTGTTTCCACCATTGGCCACGACATTGTTCGGCGTGAAAACCCACGTCGCCTTCAAGGCACGGCCGACATCCAGATGCACGGGCTGCGCGAGGTCTTCTGTGAAGTAACCAAGCCACAACGCAGAGCCAGTCGGAGGAGTCGCAGTCATGCCGGCACCGCTTCCGGAATCGAGCCCCGATGTTCCGTACCAAACGGAATTGCTGATGGCGACCGGGGGATCCTGATGCACGAAGTCGGCGAACCGATCATCAACAACAACGCCGACCGCCGTCGGCACGGCAGCCTGAACGGTAAGATTCGCCACGCTTGACGTGATGGAGGAGCTGTTGCAGGCCACTGAGGCGATTGCCCGGTATTGTGCGCCGTTGTTCTGCAATGTCAGGATCGGCGTGGTGTAGAGCTCGTTCGTGGCTCCAGCGATGTTATCCCAGTTCGATCCGCTATTGGTGCTGATCTGCCATTGAATTGTGGGGAGCGTGCCTGTTGGAACAATTCGGAAGCTCGCCGAAACGCCCTCAGAAACGTCGGCACTCACCGCGTCGGTCAGAATTCCAACGCCCGTGCACACCGTGCCTGTGGGCGTCACGTCAGCCCACGATGTTCCGACGCGAATTTCGTCCAGGAACAAGCTCGCGACCACTTCAGTTCCGATATGATAAATGTAAAACGATGACAACGACTCTACGTCGAACCCGGAGGTCGTGGCCAGGGTAGGGGACGGGATTTCGTTTTCAGGGATGTTCAACGCAGTGGGATCAACCCACAACGCGACTTCGTCTTCGGCTTCCGGGTCCCAGGTGTATCGCAACACGACGAGGTGTGTCCCGGGACTGAGCGGTGTTTCGCTTTCAATCCCGATGCCGGCGTTTGAGCTTTTGCTGATCGCCAGAGTGTTGTTCGAGGTAAGCCAGACACCAGCCATCGAAGTGCTGCCATTCCCTGTGGTGGCGTTGTCCAGTTTGGCGAAGAGGCGATTCTCGCCAGAGGCGGGGATTTCCAATGCCTGGACCAGGAACGATGCGTACAGCGTTCCCGAGCTTTGGGTGGTGAATACAAATCCGCGACTCCGAGTCGCGCTGGTGTTATTCGTGCGGATGTACAAGCCCGTGGTCGGAACGGGATTGGTGGCAAGATTCGGATATGTCAGAGCCGCCGGACCGCCGACAATCACAGCGCTTCCACCGCCGGCTGAATTGCCAATCGTCCAAACGGACGCCGAACCGCCGTTGCCCAGCCGCTTCGCCGGGAAATTGGAACCGCCGGCCGGTACGGCGACGGTTTCATCAACGGGAGCGTTTGTATAGGAAGCCGGAAAGGGCTCGTAAAAAGGAAGCGGGAATTGGGCTTCCGCGTTGTGGCTCCCGAAAACCGCAGCGAGGCCAGTGAGGCCAAGAATTAAACTTCTCATTGTGTTCGCATTCATAATGCAGGTCTGAGCTTCCAGTCGTGGTTACCTTCCTCGCCGCACGCATTCGCCGTCGCGGTCTGCGCTGCGACATGGAAATTGATGGTTGAATGGTGACTATCCTTCCTGCCGCTCTGTTTGACCACTTCTCATTCTGCGAAGGATATTGAAAATCATGCAAACGAGCGGTGTCCGCGTCCCGTCCCTCAACGCTCAATCCTTTCGAGCGTCGCATGGCGACAGATACAAACCGGCAGGGTGTTTTCGATCTTCGATTTCAGGGCGCGGCAAACGCCCGATAAAACCGCGGCGTAACTTCGGACGGATCCGCGTCGTTGATCGGGATCGCGGTCGGCGTCACAGAATTTGTGCTGATCGATGTCCAATGGGAAAGGTCGCTGATGGAACGTTGAACCACGATGTTGGTGGCTTCTCCGCCGCGAACGTCGAATTGGAACGCGCCAGGCGATGTTCGCATCGAGGAAACGACGATTCCCGGCGCGGCATCGAACGCGGCCAGATACGATATCGGGCTTCCGCCCACGGAAAGGAAGTTCCCGCCCGTGACGAGCAGATTGTCACCGAGTGCCATCGAGCGAACCGCGGCTCCGAATCGCGGGTTCCATGATCCTGCCTGGCCGCTCAAGCCTCCGTCATACAGCGTCACACTCCCGCTATTCGTTCGAAACGCGCCGCCCAGGCCATTGAATGTTCCGCCGACATACAACGCTGAGGTGCCGCGCAGCAATGCGTATACGCGGGTCGCAGCGACAGAACCTGCGTCAGGATTCCAGGAAAGAATGCCCAGTCCGGAACCGCGCTCCACCGCGGCGATGCGATTGCGCAGGATCGAACCGATGCTTGAGAACGCTCCTCCCGCATAAACAACATCGCCTGAAACAACAAGGTTCGAGACGCCGCCGTTTGGATTCGGGCTCCAGGCTTCGACTGCGGCGTCAATCATGGACAACGCTGCAAGATTTGTGCGGAACGCGCCATTGACCGTGGAAAAGTCGCCGCCTATGACAAGCGAATCGCCGTCGACGACCAATCGGGAAACCGCGCCCGCCGTCGAAGTTCGGAAAACCGGTGGATTCCAGGAAGTTGGCTGGCCATTTGCCAGTTGCACCGCGAACAGGTTTGTGCGCGGTTGCGCGCCAACATTCGTTGTGTTGATGCCGCCAACGAACAACACGTCTTCAGTGATCGCCATATCGAGCACGGCCACGCCAGCCCGCCCGCGAACGTCCGGGTTCCATGCGCTGGCCAAGCCGGTTTGGGTCGAGATCGCTGCCAGGCGATTCCTGGGCTGCCCGCCAATATTGGTGAATGAACCGCCAGCATAAAGGGTCTCGCCAGCCGCGATCAGCGCTAAGACGCTTCCGTTTGCGTTTGGATTCCACGCCGTGGCTTCACCGGAATTATTGTCGATTGCAGCAATGTTGTTTCGAACCGCGCCGCCGATGCTTGCAAACGATCCGCCAACGAACACCTCATCGCCCGCCAATCGCATCTCAAAAACGCTTGCGGGGATCCCCTGGTCGAGATCCGACGCGGCGGGTGCCCAGGGCAGGGCCGCTCCGGAAGTAACGTCCAACGCGGCGGAATATTGCCGGCTTGCGCCACCGATCTGGGTGAACCCACCGCCTGCGTAAAGAACGTTCCCGGAAAGGATCAGCGTGTTCACGTTTGTGTTAGGGAGGGCATCCCACGCCGTGGGAAGTCCTGTGGTGAGATCAATCGCGGCCAGTGAAGCTCGGCCCAACCCGCTGACCGTCGTGAAGTTTCCGCCTGCGTAAAGCACGCCTGCGCCGACAACGATGTTGCTGACGCCGCCGCCCAGGATGTTTGGGTTCCACGGCAGCGCGGTGTCACTGTTTGCGCTCAGCGCGGCGATCCGATTTCGCGGTTGGCCGCCAATTGTGGTGAAGCCGCCGCCCGCGTAAATCGTGTCGCCGCTGACCGCGATCGTCGCCACGACGTGGCTGGAACCCGGATTCCATGCAGTGGCGCGGCCTGTTTCAAGATCCACTTCCGCGATGCGCGTGCGGTTCGAACTGCCGATCGTGGTGAAGTTGCCGCCGACGTAAAGGGTGTTCAAGGTGGGTTTCAGCGCGAACGTATTGACGAACTGACTTGCATTGGGGTCCCACGCTGTAGGCTCCCCAGTAGCGAGATCGATGGCCCCGATCCGATTGCGGATGATCCCGCCAAGGCGCGTGAAATTTCCGCCGACGTACAAGACTCCGTTATGAACCAGCAAAACCCGGCATTGGCCGTTTGGGTTTGGGCTCCATGAGGGATTCACGACGTTGTCGGCACGCACGTGGGCGAGGTTGGTGCGCACGGTCCCGCCAATATTCGTAAACGAACCTCCGACAAACCAGCCTCCCGAGCCATCGGGAACGGCTGCGAGAACGGAGCCTTCGATTTTTGGGAAACCACGTTTCGCCTGGCCTGTCGCAACACTGATCACGCCTGCACCGCCGGAATCGGGACCGACGTAAGAGAACGCGCCTCCCACGTAAGTTGTGGCGTTCGTGATGACAATCGCCTGAACCGGTCCATCGAGCCGCCAGAAACGCGTGAGCGGTACATCAGAGGGTTGCGCAAGGGCTGGCAACTGAAACAACACATGCAGCGATGCAAAAATCAATATGACCGCGACACGGCACACCAGGGGCAGGGTGATGGGATTGGGATTCATAAGCTGTTGGACGTTGGTTGGTAATTGTCCGTTGCCTAGCCGAGTGGGATGAACGCTTCTACCCCGGCGTCCATGGAATGTAAAGGGATTGTTCCGGAAAATCCCCGATGCGAGCGTGCTTAAAGATGGGGTGGGATTCCGCGCATCAGACGTTTGGGAATCCTGAAGGATTGTAAGTCGGATCTGCTGTGGCTTAAATTCGGTTTTTGTGTTCTGCGTACTGCTATCCCACAACTTTTGTTTTTTTGGCAACATCTCAGGCTGTGATCTTCGTAAGCTTCAACATCAGTGTCTCGAGCAGCTAAGCCGGAACGATTCAGTTGAAGCCGCGGACGCAAAACTACGTATGGACCTACGTATGGACACGAACTCACACGAATGAGCACAGCCCGCGCTGATGTAATCGGGACAGATCTGTGAGTCGCCAGGCTCAGCTCCATTCTCAACTCCCTCTCTTCCGCTCGGAGCGGAGGAGAGGGCTGGGGAGAGGAGGAGCGTTTAAACCGGAAAATGACATCACGCTGTAGAATGGATCAGAGCACCCTCTCCCCCGGCCCCTCTCCCGCTCCTGCGTCGCAGGCGAGGGGAGGAATGTGTAGCCTGAACGAGCCCAGATGCTTACTACTGCAGGCTCATTCTCAACTCCCTCTCTTCCGCTCGGAGCGGAGGAGAGGGCTGGGGAGAGGAGGAGCGTTTAAACCGGAAAAGACATCACGCTGTAGAATGGATCAGAGCACCCTCTCCCCCGGCCCCTCTCCCGCTCCTGCGTCGCAGGCGAGGGGAGGAAGATGGAGTCAAGCTAAGAACGCTGTGTCTTTCGTGGATAAGCTCAGGAGCCTTCTTTGCGCGAAGTGGTCGTGATTGAACTTGGTCCGGCGATAATCCTACGCGTTCTGATTTCGCACGTGGACCGCGCGGGAGACGGGCACACTCGGTGAACGTGCTCGTGCGTTGACTTGACGCCAAAACGCAGCCCGTTACTGTTTCGAACCGAACTACCGGCCGGTCTCGTGCCTGCCGGACAATTTTTTTATGAACGAAGCACACAATCTCTTTGGGACATTGCAGAAGTTTGACTCGGGCGGGGGAAAACAAGGCGCCTTTTATTCGCTGCCTCAATTGGAGAAAGCCGGCGTTGGACCCGTGTCGCGCCTCCCCGTTTCAATCCGCCTCGTCCTCGAATCCGTGCTCCGCAACTGTGATGGCAAACGCGTCCAGGAACCCGCTGTGCGCGCCCTCGCCAATTGGAAGCCTGTCGCCGAACGCACGGAGGAAATCCCATTTGTGGTTGCCCGCATCGTTCTCCAGGATTTCACAGGCGTTCCGCTCCTGGTGGATTTGGCCGCGATGCGATCCGCCGTCGCGCGGCTCGGCAAGAATCCCAAAATCATCGAGCCGCTGGTTCCCGTCGATCTCGTCGTCGATCATTCCGTTCAGGTGGACTTCGCCGGCACAGTTGATGCGCTTCGCAAGAACCTGGATCTTGAATTCCAGCGGAATCGCGAGCGTTACCAATTCCTGAAATGGGGAATGCAGGCTTTCAACACGTTCAAGGTCGTGCCGCCGGGAATTGGCATTGTTCACCAGGTGAACCTGGAATACCTCGCCAAGGGGATTCTCGAGGCCAACGGAGTTTTCTACCCTGACACGCTCGTCGGAACTGATTCGCACACGACGATGATCAACGGTCTGGGAATCGTGGGTTGGGGCGTGGGTGGGATCGAGGCGGAAGCGGGAATGCTGGGCCAGCCGGTTTATTTTCTGACGCCGGATGTCGTGGGCGTGCACCTGACAGGCGCTCTTCGCGAAGGTGTCACCGCCACGGATCTCGCGCTCACCATTACGCAGCTGCTGCGAAAGACAAAAGTAGTGGGCAAGTTCGTCGAATTCTTCGGACCCGGCGCGCGCGCGCTGCCCGTTGTGGATCGCGCCACGATTGCGAACATGGCGCCCGAATACGGCGCAACGATGGGCTTCTTTCCCATTGATGAAGAATGTGTTCACTACCTGCGCGCGACGGGCCGCACCGAGGAAGCCTGCCGCGCTTACGAGAATTTTTATCGGGCGCAGGGATTGTGGGGCATGCCGCAGAAGGGTGATGTGGAATACTCGCAGGAAGTGGAACTCGACCTCGCAACCGTTGTCCCGAGCGTTGCCGGTCCCAAGCGGCCGCAGGATCGAATCGAGTTGCCGAAGTTAAAGGACGAGTTTGTGACGGCGTTCGGCAGGCCCGTCACGGAGAACGGTTTCGGCAAATCTCGGGGCGACCTCGACAAGTTTTTCCCTGTGTCGGCCCGCAGCACATCCAACCCGGGCGGCGGCGGCAGCCAGGAACCGGTGTCGACCACGAAGGCCGCGGCGAAAAACACGAATCCGCTGACGGAACTGGAAATGGCGAACAACCGTCCGACACCCGACGCAGTCCGGTCGAGCTTGCCCATCGAGGAAGGACAGATTCGACACGGCAGCGTGTTGATCGCGGCGATCACGAGCTGCACGAACACGAGTAATCCTTCAGTGATGCTTGCGGCGGGATTGCTTGCAAAGAAGGCAGTGGAGCGGGGGCTTCAAGTGAATCCGATGGTGAAGGCTTCGCTCGCGCCCGGATCGCGGGTGGTTACGGATTACCTGGAGAAGACGGGCCTTCAACCGTATCTCGACCAGCTCGGATTTAACCTTGTCGGCTATGGCTGCACGACGTGCATTGGAAACTCCGGACCGCTGCCAGCCCCGATCGATGATGCCATCAGCAAGCATGACATTGTGGCAGCGTCAGTCTTGTCGGGAAACCGCAACTTCGAGGCGCGCGTGCATCAGAACATCAAGGCGAACTTTTTGATGTCGCCACCGCTGGTGGTGGCGTTTGCGCTTGCAGGACGCATTGACATTGACCTGAGCCGCGACGCGATTGGCAACGGGAGCGACGGCTCGGCCGTTTATCTGAGGGACATCTGGCCGACGTTGCAGGAAGTGCGTGATCAAATGCAGGCAGCGCTGAAGCCTGAAGTGTTCCGCCAGTTGTATCGCGACTTTGCCGAGCAGAATCCCAAGTGGAACGAAATTCCCGCGAGCACTGGAGATGTGTATGCGTGGGATGACAAGAGCACCTACATCCAGGAACCGCCATTCTTCACGAGCTTCGGTTTGCAATGCGGCGAGATCAAGGAGATCAAGGCTGCGCGCGCATTGGGAATTTTTGGCGACAGCGTGACCACGGATCACATCTCGCCCGCGGGTTCGATCAAGAAATCTGCGCCGGCTGGGAAATACCTCCTGGAGCACGGCGTCTCAGCTGAGGATTTCAACAGTTACGGCTCGCGCCGGGGCAATGACCGGGTGATGACGCGCGGCACCTTTGCGAATGTGCGGATCAAGAACCTGATGGTTCCCGGGACCGAAGGCGGCGTGACGAAGTTCCAACCGACCGGTGAAGTGATGAGCATCTTCGATGCAGCGATGAAGTATGCGGATCACAACACGCCGTTGATCATTATTGCGGGCCAGGAATATGGCACCGGCAGTTCCCGCGATTGGGCTGCGAAGGGCACGGCGCTGCTGGGCGTGAAGGCTGTGGTTGCGCAGAGTTTTGAGCGCATCCATCGCTCCAACCTGGTCGGAATGGGCGTCCTGCCGCTGCAGTTCAAGGATGGGACCACGGCGCAAACGTTGAATCTCGATGGAACCGAAATCTTCGACCTGCTTGGGCTGGACAAAAACTTAAAACCGCAACAGGACCTCACGCTGCAGATCAAGCGCGCCAGCGGCCAGATTGATTGCGTGCCGGTTCGCTGCCGCATCGATACGCCGATTGAGATTGATTACTATCAGCACGGCGGAATTCTGCCGTTCGTGCTGCGGCAATTGATGGCAAAAGCCTAGAAGCGCGGCGTTCACGCCGCTTGAACGTTGGGACTTGGGGCGAAGGGAGCGCGGACAGCCTTGTCCGCACGTATTTTAGCGGCGTTGCTTCCGGCGGACAGGGCTGTCCGCGCTCCTGAGATGCGCTTCAGCAAGTTCCACCCGTCCCGCATGTTTGCCGTTGAAGCAGGCTGAAGCCTGCGGTCCGCAGCCCGGGGTGGGAGATTACCCGACGTCCCAAATGCCTTCAAATGGGCCGTTTTACTTGCTGTCACCCACAGCCCCGTTTAGCTTCGCCGCGTTCCCATGAGCGAGATTCTGGTTATTGGCCATCGAAATCCGGACACCGACGCAATCTGTTCGGCGATCGGCTACGCGGAATTCAAACGCCGCACGGGATCTCCCGAAGCCGTGGCCGCGCGATGCGGGGATACAAACGACCGAATCGACTTCGTCCTGAGCACGTTCGGCGTGCCGGCCCCGCGTTTCGTGGCCGACGTTTCGCCGAAGGTTTCCGATGTCATGCAGAGGCGCGTTTTGAGCGTGACCCCGGAAGCAACCGCGGCGCAGGCACTGCAGCTCATGGATGAACGCAGCATCCGCATCCTGCCCGTGCTCGATTCGCAGCAACATTGCCGCGGCCTCCTTTCACTCTTCAAGCTGAGCAAATTCCTGTTCCCCGCCGGAAATCGCCTCGTCGATTCGCGCCGTGTTTTTTCGTCATTGAAAAGTCTCACTTCGACGCTCGAAGGCGAATTGCTGGTTGGGTTCGATGCGGAACAGGAAGAGGATCTGATCATGTTCATCGGGGCCATGAGTGCCGAATCCTTCAAGGAACGCATAGAATCCTTCCTGCGCGAGAAACTGATCGTGGTGGTGGGCGACAGGCTGGACATCCAGGAAACTGCGATTCGTGAGGGCGTGCGGCTCGTGATCGTGACGGGCGGCCTCAAGGTGGAGAAGCGGCTGATCGAAGCGGCGCGGCGAAAACGCGTGAGCATTGTGCTCTCGCCGCATGACACGGCAACCACAGCGGCCCTGTCGCGCGCGGCAGTTTCCGTTCGGCACGTGTTGAATGAGGAATTTGTCTGTTTCCGGGAACACTCGCCGCTGGCATCCGTGCGCGACGAGGCGACATCGTCCGGCCATCAGATTTTCCCTGTCCTGGATGAAGAAGGGAGAACCATTGGCATTCTTTCCAAAACCGATTTTTTAAAGACGGTGAATCGCCGGTTGATCCTTGTCGATCACAACGAACTCTCGCAGGCGGTCCAGGGGGCCGATGAAGTGGAAATTCTCGAGATCATCGATCATCACCGCATCGGCGCACTCACAACGCAGCAGCCGATTCTTTTCCGCAACGAACCTGTAGGATCAACGAGCACGATCGTGGCGGATTGTTTTTTTCGGCAGGGCATTGAGATGCCGCGGGCGATAGCGGGACTGCTGCTGGCGGGTGTCGTGTCGGACACGCTGAACCTCACCTCGCCGACAACGACTCCGCGGGATCGTGAAATATTGCAGGAGCTCGAGAAGCTCGCGCAGGTGAACGCGCGTGAATTCACGGAGAAGCTGTTCGCGTCGGGATCGTTGCTGACGCTCAAGCCCGCGCCGCAGGCAATCACAACCGATTGCAAGGAATACCGCGAGGATGGCGTCACGTTCAGCGTGGCGCAGATCGAGGAAGTGGGTTTCGATCAATTCTGGCTGCGCAAGCAGGAACTTCTCGACGCGTTGGAAGCCTTTCGCGCGCAACGCGGCTATCACTTTTCCGCGCTCATGATCACGGACGTGACGACGCAGAATTCGATGTTGCTGGTCAAGGGCGACGAAGAGTTCGTGGATCGGATCAACTACCCGCACCGCGAGGAATCGATTTTCGAATTGAGGGATGTGGTCTCGCGCAAGAAGCAGCTCCTGCCTTATCTGACCCATTGCCTGCGACAGACCTCGGTCGCGAACCCAGTCAAGTAGCGCAGGTTTCTCCCGACGATTCGAGACTGTATCGCAGACGTCTTCGCCTGCTGGGCGTTACTCATCGCCACGACCAGGGTGACGCGCACGCGTTTTTTCGGATTGCACCCACTGCAGGACGTCACGATTCTCTTCAGGTGAAGAACTGTTCCCGGAAATTTGCTGCGGCTTTCATTTGGATCGTGGCGCTGCAGTGCATGGATGCTCACTCAGCCCAGCCGCCGTCGCCGCAGCGCGTGCAAAAGGCCAAGGGAATTTTTCAAGTGGGACGCATCGCCAATCCGCGGATTGATGAAAGCTCGGGTGTGGTGCCCGCCGCCAAGGCTGATCAATTCTGGACCCATAACGACGGCAAAGATTCCACTCTCTTTCTAATCAACGCCTCGGGCGAATCGCTCGCCCAGTTCACCGTCATTGCACCATCGGTCGGTGATTGGGAAGACATCGCGCGGGACGAGCAAGGGAATCTTTATCTTGCGGACGTGGGCAACAACTTTGCAGTCCGCAAGGAAGTGGCGGTGCATCGCTTTGCGGAACCCGTCGCCGGTGAAACTAACGGGTCCGTAAAGGCCGACAAATCATGGCGCCTGCGCTTTCCTGAGGCGGCATTCGATTGCGAGGCATTCTTCGTCTGGCGCGGTGACGGCTACCTTGTGTCGAAAGTTTTCAATGATCAACGCGCTGTGATCTATCGTTTTCCCCTCGAATCCACCAACACCACGATCACCCTTGAACGCGTGGTTGAGCTGCCTGTGACATCGCCAGTGACAGGTGCGGACTTGTCCGCGGACGGCGCCACGCTGGGCCTCGTGACGGGCAGTGGCTCGTACTTGTTCCGTGTCGCAGGCAATCTGAAGCGGGCAGGGGAGGTGCGGCCTCGGTTTGCAGGTTTTCGCGAGGGGCAGATCGAGGGATGCTGTTTTGTGCCGGAAGGATTGCTCGCCGTTTCGGAAAAGCGGCAGGTGTTTCTCTACACACCCGCCGCCTATCGCGACAAATAATTACAACCCGCTCAGCGCCTCGGCAACAAACTGAACGGCCAGGCTCACGGCTTCTCCCACAACTTCGCCGGCAATTTCGAACCCGGTGTCGGCGACAGCATCCCATCCGCTGGTGCTGTGATTGCTTTTCGATTGCACGATTTTTTCCCATTCGCCGAGATCAAGCCAAACGCCTCCGCATGCCCCGCAAATATCAATCTCCACCCCGCGATGACGCAGCGCGGCCATTGGCGAACGATCCACAGGACATTGCATCGTCGCGCCGGGTTTGGGTGCCGTCTTCGTCAATCCGAGCGCATTTTTCACGGCTGCAGCGGGAAGCCATAATCCGGAGCAACCGCTGCACTTTAATGATGAATGTCTATTTGTGGAAATCACTCCGAGGCGCGCTCCATCGCGGGGACACAGCGGGGGCGTCGACGGACGTGATAACACGTGAACGGAATGCAGAGGGGTTTTTGGTGACGCATTCATGGCCGAATGCTCGTCCCGGGCATTCAAAAGCGCGACTGGAAATCCGTGCCTGGATTATAGCCGCGGGTTTTGCCGGGCAGATCCACTTCCACGTTAAAGCGACCGGAGCTTTGATGTTTGTGGAGCAGGTCCGTGCCTGCCGGCTTGGAAGCCGGCGGTACAGCCCGTCCTCCGCCGCAGCCTGCTGCGGAGGGCAGGACAGGTTTGGAAACTGCGCTACGAGTTACACTCGGCCGAGAGGCCGCATCGGGCGGCCGACGCCTGGTTAGCGATATGACGCGCGATGGGCGCGTTGGGATTGTCGAGCATTTCGCGCAGCAGCTTTTGGAAGCAATCGGCCAGGGCTCGCGCTTCATCGCGCGTGAAGACCGCAACCTTGTATTCGAGGAACAGCGAAATGCGCTCCGGTTGTTCCGCAATGAAACACGACAAGTCAAACTGCGCGACAGGTGGAAACACCGGCTGAACGGTAACTTGAACGCCGCCCATCGTGACCTGCTCAAGGGAATCGATCGGCCCGAACCACGCCTGCAACAGGCGCGCGCGTTCGCCGCCAGACCTGGCAGCGAGCGCCTGCACCTTTTCAAATGGAACATCGGCGTTCGCGAACGCATCCGCGGTCGTGCTTCGAACGCGGTCCAGGAGCGAGCGCCAGGAATCGTTCGGCTCGATGCGCGAGCGGAGCGGCAGCATGTTTACGAAACAGCCCAGGAGCGGTTCGGTTTCGAAACGGCGACGTCCGGATTCGGGCGATCCCACAACGAAATCCGCAGCGCCACTGCACTGCGCCAGCAACACGCGATAAATCGTCTGGAGCGTGATAAAGCTTGTTACGTTGTTGCTGGCGTTGCATCGACGCAACTGCTGCAGCAACGAACCTTGGAGGACAATTTCCAAAACTTCACTGTCGGCGGCCGCGTCGTCAGGGCCGGATCGGGGAGCGCCGAGACTCAAAGGCTGCGGGACGGAGGCGAACTTCGTTTTCCAGAACGCACTTTGTGATTCGAGGGCAGCATCCGCAAGCCAGCGCTGTTGCCACGTTGCGTAATCCGCATATTGCACGCCCAGCTCTGGCAACGTGCTTTCCCGCCCCGCCGTGATATCCGAATACAAGGATGCGAATTCCTGGTTGAAGACGCCGAGCGACCATGCATCGGTCACAATCTGATGCCACGCGAGCAGCAGGAGATGATGATCCTCTCCCAGGCGAACGAGCTTCGCGCGCATCAGCGGCCCGCCTGCGAGATCGAACGGGCGGGAGATTTCGATCGACATCAAATTGGAGATAACACGCGATTGCTCCGGCTCGGGCAGGTGCGAAAGATCGTGCCGTGGCAATGGAACCTGCATCTCGGGCAGCACCGCCTGCACGGGAATGGAATCCATGGCATACACCGTCCGCAGAATTTCATGGCGTTGAACAATCTGGCGCAGCGCCGCTTCCACAGCCGGAACATCGAGACTGCCCTTGAGCCTGAATGCGCGCCCGATGTTGTAAAGCGACGTTCCCGGATCAATCTGATCGGCAAGCCAGAGCCGCAATTGCGAATACGAAAGCGGAAGAATCGCGGTGCGTGGCGCGGGGTGAATGGGCGGGGGCGCATCCGCATCGGGCTCCTTCGATTGATGCGCGGCTATCCATGCCGCCATGCCGGAAATGGTGCCTTCCTCGCCAAACAATCGGTGCAGCGGGAAATCGATCCGCCACTGCTCGCGAATCCTCGAAGCGATTCGGGTGGCCTTCAGTGAGTCCCCACCGACCTCAAAGATATGCGCTGTGGCGGGCAGATTGGCTCGGTTCAACACCTCTTCCCAGATGCGAGCCACCGCGGCCTGCACGGAATTGGCGGCAGGGATCGCTGACACCGTTGTTGCTTCCTCCAGCGGCTTCAGGACCTCGGCAAAGCTTCCCGCCTCCAAAGCCTTCTTGAGGTGCGTGCGTTGAATTTTGCCGCTGGTGGTTTTTGGAAAGGTTTCGCGAGTCAAGGGCACAACAAACCCGGGAGTAATGCCAAGAGTTGCAGTGACGCGCCTGCGAATGGATTGGGCGAGTGCCTTGACGTCTGCCGCGGCGGCGGGCACAAAAAAGACCGCCAGTGTTTCCGTGCCGGTTTCCGGATCGCTTGTTCCGCACGTTGCGGCGTAAGTGGGCTCGACGCCAGGAATGCTGTTCACCACATCCTCGACCTCGTAGCAGTAATATTTCGCTCCGCGGATGATGATCATTTCCTTCTCGCGGCCTGTCAGGAAGAGTTCCCGATCCGCAATGAATCCGAGGTCGCCGGTGTTAAACCAGTCATCACCAACAAATGCCTCCTCGTTCGCTGCGGGATTGTGATAGTAGCCCGGCGTCACTACGGGCCCCTTGATTTGAAGGCGTCCAATCTGGTTTTCACGGAGCGCTTCATTCTTCTCGTTCGCAATGCGCATCGCGATGCCAGGCGTGACGGTTCCCAGGCTCACGAACTCGACGCTGTCGCCCGATTCGCTCAGCGTTTCCTGCAGATCCCCGCTCAATGAAGTTTTCGCATAGCGGCGGGCGCCGCTCATTACGCCGAAACTGTTCGCGTAGGTCATGCACGTGCAGACTTCAGCCATTCCGAAAGCCGGTTGCATGGCCGATTCACGCACACCGAATGGGGCCGTTGCTTTCAGAAATTCGCGCACCACAGGCATTGTGACCTGCTCGCCCGCGTTCATGAAGAAGCGCACCGACGATAGATCCCAGCAACGATTCGTCACCCGCGCCAATTGATCGCTGATGAGTTTAAATCCGAAATTCGGCGCCCAGGTATGCGTCGCGCGAAAACGGTCGAGCAGATCGAGCCAGCGAAGCGGCTCTCCGAGAACCAGGCTGGCAGGTGCGTGAACCTGCTGGCATCCGAGATAGGTGTCTTTCAGGTGAAACGTCAGGATCGGCACCACGTGATCGAATGGCAGCCAGTTTACCGTGATATCATCCGTTGAATAACGGTTGAATGCGGCGGAGGAATGAATGTGCGCGATAATGCTCGAGTGCTTCTCCTGAATGCATTTCGGAACGCCTGTGCTGCCCGACGAAAGCTGGATGAACGCGATGTCATCCGGCTTCACCGCGTGGGGCGTGGCTTCCGCGTCGCACCGCACCAACTGCTGCACGCTGAAGGTTCGCATGCCTGGCATCGATGCTATTGCCGCAAGTCCCTGGACCTCCGGCTTCAAGCGTTCTGTTGTGATGATGACTGGCTGATCGAGCAATTGCCAGGCGTTGGCGAGCTTGTCCACCACGCCGTTGCGCTGCGTGTAAGTCGGCGCGATGGCGACCGTTGTCGGGACAATGCCGCCGAGCACGCACCCCCAGAACGTTGGGAAATGGTCCTCAAGGGAATCAACCTGCAGCAGCGCCCGGGATCCGGGTTTCAGCCCTTCGCGCTGCAACCCCGCCAGAATTCGCCGGGCTCGCTGCAGGATTTCGCGATACGAGACAAATGTCGATTTGCCCTGTGCGTCGACAAAATGAATGCCCTTGTTGGGAAAGCGGGTGGCCGTATTAGTCAAGGCGTTGGTAAGGGTCGTTGGCGCTTGAGGATCAATGACCAGGGGCGTGCCTTCGACGTGTGCCAGCCGGGATGTTGTCCTTGATGGGAAGCAACTCGGAGCGACAGTTTCAATTTGCATAAGGGTCTGGAAACACAGCGAAACCATTTTGCTCCCACGGGGTGGATTGGGAATCAGGTGTGAACCCCAACGGGGCGGGTGGTGGTCGTTTTGGCACGAGGACATCTGCCACGCAGCGCCGGTTTCCAATCTAACTGCAAGTCGGCGCTCCGGAGGCTCTGCTTGAGATGCTTAGCACCGAGCGACCTCTGGGCGAAAATGAAGAATGCCACGCTGATAATCATCGCGCCGCCATTCCAGGAACGGAGGAGGCAAACCCTTGTTGCGTTTCCGCCAGCAGGTCAGAAATTCCGTCTCCAGTTGGCCCAAAGCTTTCACGCCCCGCTTCGCCAGCGCACTCGCTGCTCGACGGTCATCCCGCGCCCGCGCCTGTTGCCACTGCATGTAGCGACACGATTCAGCTGCCATGCGCGCTGCGAGATCCAGTTCAACTCCCAAAACCTTGCCGCTGGATGTCGAGGGTCGCGCACGGTTCAGAAGCTTTCGCTGAACTTCTATTTCGTTCAAGGCGGCTGCGATGCGGGAGCCCGGGATTCGCGCGTAGTATTTCAAACCGTTGCGGCAAAAAAGTTCGCGCTGATCAGGCAGGGGTGCTGCGAGCGTTGCGCCCAACGGCGTCGCGTTCGGTTCAACGTAGCCGAGTTTCCGGTGTGCCAGCCCTAACGCGGTTGCGGCCGTCGCAGCGAGGTGTGTTGGATCGTGGAACACATCGCGGCTCAGCACGGGGACCATGAGACGCTGATCATGCTTCTTTCCACACCAGGCAAGACTCGCGCCGGCGAGGTAAGGAACAAAGCTCACCGCAAGGGGTTGTGGATGCCCGCCGTCGCCCCAGTCCGTGATCAAATAGCCGCCCGCCCCGTGACGCATTCCGGCAGCCGCGGCGGCGCGAAGGTTCGCAAAGGCGTTGTCGTGACGCCCGATCAATGTCATCCAGGTCGATGTCCCCGGGCAGACATAGAACGGAATCTTTGCGCGCCGAAACTGAGCCGCTTCGCGTTGGAATGGATGATCGGCCTCGTATCCCCAGTTGAGGGCAATGGCGTTGCGCGGCAACTCGCGGATGAGCTTCGGATACTTGAGGATGATGTCGCCCCAGAACATCATCGCAAGCCCGCGCCTCGTAACCTCCCGATGAACGCTTTTCAGGAAATCCAGGTAAACGCGGCCTTTGCCGACTTTCTCACATGAACTGCGGCTCTGGCCGAGCCCAAGGTCCCAGGTTTCGTCGCACCCCACGTTGAAGCGATCGCTGGAAAAATTCGGCAGCAACTCGTCGTATAGACTTCGGAGAAAGGGCAGCGTGCCTGGATTCCGCGGAGCGAGCGTTGACGGATATCGCAGGAACCCGCCCCCTGTCGCCTCATACGGTTCGCTCACTTCAGCGAGATGCCGGAGCGGCGGAAATGCGAGGAATTCACGCAGATGCCCAAACGAATTCTGATTGGGCACAAGGTCGATGCCCAGTCTACGACAATGTCCATTCAACCGCGCGATTTCGGGGGCTGTAAGCGCTGATGTTTTTTTCCAGACGTCACGATAGGCGGCGTAGGCGAACGTGTGCTCGGTGTAGAGTTGCAGTTCGTTGATTTTGAAATCGGCGAGCTTGTCCGCAAGGTCGAACAGGGTGGCGAGACGCGGAACCCTGCCGCGCGAGATGTCGAGCATTACGCCGCGCCGCGGAAAATCGGGCCAGTCGCGAATCCGCAATCGCGGCAGTCTCCTGCCGTATTCGCGCAACAGCTGCCGGAGCGTGGCGATCGCTGCGTGAAGTCCAGCCGTGGTAGAAAATCCGATTTCCATGTCAGCTCCGATGGCGAGTTCATACGCCTCGGGTGACTCATCGAACTTGCGTTGGACGAGCCGCAGCGTGGCGCCGGGTTTGTCCGTTGCGAGGCGAAATTGAAACCCGGCAAGCCGGGCGCACGGGTCGCGAACCTCCGCGAGGGAATCGGATGCGGCGGCTATTCGCCGTGATTTGGGCAGACAAAAAACCCCCGCGTCTCTTTTGAGCTCGCGGGGGAAGGGGAGAAGATGCATTCGACGCAGGGGCGTCGATGTTAACGCGCGATCATTCCGCTCTTGCGCGCGAAGTTGAACAGGCCCCCGGCATCCACCACGGGACGTACATCGCCGAGCGGCTTGAAGTTGAAGACCTTTCCATTCTTTTGAACGGTGACCGTGGCGGCGTCGAGGTCGACGGTGACGACATCGCCTGTTTGCAATTCATCGACCAGGCGCGTGGTCATTTCGCACGGATACAATTCTCCGGTGGAGACGCAGTTGCGGAAGAAGATGCGCGCGAAGGTTTCCGCGAGCACGACCTTGCACCCGGCCGAACCCATTGCGATGGGGGCGTGTTCACGGGAGCTGCCGCAGCCGAAATTTTTCCCGGCGACAACGATGGGATACTCGGAATCGAGCTGGCCTTCCTGGACGAAACGCGTTTTGTAAAGTGATTCGGGCAGGCCGCAGAGCGCGTAGGAACCGAGCTTCTCGTATTCTTCAGGCATGGTGGGCACCAGGTTCAGAAACTGCGCCGGAATGATCTGATCCGTGTCGATATTGTCGCGCACCACATAAACCGGCCCGGTAAAAACTGATTGCATGGCAAAAGCTTGCGGCCAGAACCACGTCATTTCAACCAGAATTCGAACCTGGGTGCGGCGCGCGGCGTTCACGCCGCTTGAACATTGGGACTGAGATGCGTTTGGGCAAGTTCCACGACCCCCGAGTGGGTCACGTTGAAGCAGGCTGAAGCCTGCGGTCCGGCACGCGGCGTTCACGAGGCGCTATTGCAGCCGAACACGGTATGGAACATCATTGCGCCATGAACTCCGTTGCCTCCACCTTCCTGCCGCTCGTCTGGTTTGCACTGGCTTTGTTTGGCAGCGCCGCTCTCCAGCTGCAGGGCCAGCCGCATTCAGCAGCGGCTCCCCTCGCAACGGCCCCGGCTCCTGATCTTTCAACAAATCCACCGCCGGGCGTGACCGCGATGCATTCCAACCTGCCTTCCATTTTTATCGCCGGCGATTCCACCGCGGCTCGCGGATCGGGCGATGCACAGATGGGCTGGGCCGTTCCGTTTGCGCGCTACTTCGATCCCGCCAAGGTCAACGTCATCAACCGCGCGCGCGGCGGACGCAGCAGCCGCACGTTCATCACGGAAGGATTATGGGATGCGCTGCTGTCCGATGTGAAGCGAGGGGACATCGTACTGATTCAATTTGGCCATAACGATGGCGGCGCAATCAACGACGCCTCGCGCGCGCGCGGCTCGATTCGCAGCCTGGGTGAGGAAACCCAGGAAATCGATAATCTTCAAACGAAGCAGCACGAAGTCGTTCGCACATTTGGATCTTATATGCGGCAGATGATCGCCGACGTAGAATCGCGCGGGGCCACTCCCGTTGTGCTGTCGCTCACCGCACGCAACATCTGGCGCGACGGCAGAATCGAGCGCGGTTCAGGCTCGTACAGCGGTTGGGCGTCGGAAATTGCGCGGGCCGCGAACGTCCCGTTCATCGACCTGACCGAATTGATTGCAACGCAATTTCAAGAGATGGGATCGAATGCGGTTGCCGAAATGTATCCGCGTGATCACACGCATTTCAATTCTGTTGGAGCGGAACATCACGCTGCTGCCGTGGTGTCGGGACTTAAAGGGCTGTCGAAAAGACCAGTGAACAGATGGCTTTCCGACGCTGGCATTGCTGTGCGGCCCGATCCGTCCGCCTCGCATCACTTCGCGCGCCCGCGGAATCCGCGGCTTCCGACTTTGTTTCTGGTGGGCGACTCCACAGTCCGAAATGGCCGCGGGGATGGCGCAGGCGGCCAATGGGGATGGGGCGATTTCATAGGACAACATTTTGATGCGGATAAAGTCAACGTGGTGAATAGGGCGCTCGGCGGAACCAGCAGCCGCACTTTCTACAACAACCTGTGGCCACGCGTGCGAACGGCCATAAAGCCGGGGGATTTTGTGATGATGCAGTTCGGCCACAACGATGGCGGGCCCTTGAACGATTCATCGCGAGCGCGTGGAACGATTCGCGGCACGGGCAGCGAAACCGAAACCATCGACAATGAGATGACCGGAAAACCCGAGGTGGTGCATACGTACGGCTGGTACCTGCGGCAGTTCGTTGCCGAGACCCGTGCTCAGGGTGCCACGCCGATCATCTGTTCATTGGTTCCGCGCAAGGCATGGCGCGACGGCAAAATCGTGCGCAGCAAGCCGGGTTACGCGGGATGGGCTGCGACGATTGCATCTGAAGAAAAAGTGCCGTTCGTGGACCTCCACGAGATCATCGCCACGCGTTACGAGCAACTCGGCCGTGAGACAGTGGATGCGCTCTTTGCCGATCAACAAACCCACACGAGCGCTGCCGGAGCAGAAACCAATGCCCAATGTGTCGTCGAGGGATTGCGTGGGCTGCCCCACAATCCACTCGCGACATTTCTGAAGTAGGGTTGTTATGTCTTGCCGTACAGCGGACCGAAGTTTGCGCACGCGCGGAAGTCCGCGCCTTCCAAGTCCGCGGTGCCAAACGCTGTCCAGGCACTCGGGCGAAACACGCGTTCCTCCGCAACATTGTGCATGTAGACCGGGATGCGCAGCATTGACGCGAGCGTGATCAACTCTGCTCCGATGTGGCCGTAGCTGATCGTGCCGTGATTGGCCCCCCACGCATTCATGACGGAATACACATCGCGGAACACTCCGTGTCCGGTGACATTCGGCGCGAACCAGTGCGAGGGCCAGGTTGGGTTGGTTCGTTCCTCCAGGATCGAATAGATCTCCTTGGGCAAATCCACGAACTGGCCTTCGCAGATCTGCAGTGCAGGCCCGAGGCCTTTCACCAGGTTCAGTCGAAACATGGTGGTGGGCATTGCGGCCCGCGTTCCATACGCCGAGGAAAATCCGCCGCCGCGAAAATATTCATAGATGGCGGGAGGCCAGGTCGTCGCCTTGAGGCAGGCCTGGGCTTCCTGCGGAGTGATTTCCCAGAACGGCTTCATGACAGCTTCACCTCCGCGCTTCAACGCGCCGCAACCGTCGAGAGCCGCCGCGCCGGAATTGATCAGGTGCAACAATCCGCCAGCAGCCGGCCCTGTTAGTTGCGCGCCTGTGACGCGCCGCACGGCATCGGGACTCCAGTAAGTGCGGACATCCGCAAAAATCTGGGCGCTGTCGGTGAGCAAATGCCCGAGCAGCATGCACGCGCCGTTTAACGCATCGTTTTCTGTGGCGACCAGGATCGGCTCGCGAATGCCGTTCCAGTCGAACGAGGAATTCAAGATGGCCTCGAGAAAATCACCGTTCGGGTAGCGATCCGTCCATTGTCGCTGCCCCTGAAAGCCGCCCAGGATCGCGTTGTGTCCCTGTGCCTCTTCGCCGAAACCCAGCCGCTTCAGGCGCGGATTGCCGATCATCAGATCGCGCACGATCATCGTGGTTTTAACAACGAACTCCCATTCCCAGTCCTTTCGTTTGCGCGGGCCTTGTGTCTGGTTGTAATCCTTGCCTTCGCGGCAATTCCGCTTCACCCAGGCAAGCGCGCGGTTGAACTCAGCGGGATCGTAAATATTCTCCTCGATGCGGCGGATGACCTCGGTCATGTCGACGCTTTCGACACGCATTCCGAAAACGTCTTCGAGCAGATCGTGGTTCACAATCGAACCTGCGATGCCCATCGAAACGCCGCCGACTGACAGATACGATTTGCCGCGCATCGTGGCAACGGCGAGGCCAGCCTTCACGAAGCTGAGAATCTTTGCACGCACATCTTCTGGAATTTCAGTCGTTCCGATGTCCTGGACTTCGCGACCGTAAATCGTGAAAGCGGGCAATCCCTTTTGCGTGTGCGCCGCGCTGACAGCCGCAAGATAAACAGCACCGGGACGTTCCGTTCCGTTAAAGCCCCAGATGGCTTTTGGAACTGTGACGTCCATGTCCATTGTTTCTGATCCGTAGCACCAGCAAGGCGTGACAGTAAGCGAGACGCCCACGCCTTCGCGGCGAAACTTTTCGGCAGCCTGCGCAGCTTCCACCACGCCGCCGATGCAGGAGTCTGCAATGACACATTCAACGGCAGCTCCGGACGAATGGCGGAGCGATGACTCGACGAGGCGTGCGACATTGCGCGCCATGTTCATTGTCGTGACTTCAAGGGATTCGCGCACACCCATGAGCCGGCCGTCGATGGTGGGGCGAATTCCGACTTTGGGGAGGTCACCCACGAGGCGATTCAGCGGCGCTTTGTTTTTCTGAACGGGGTTGCTGATTCTGGTTTTCATGATGCGTTGTGATTCTCTGAAGAGCGCACATTGCCATAAAAGGTCCAGAGCGGCAGGAAAAAATCGCGAAGCGGCATCGTAGACCATGTTTCCAAACCTGTTCTGCCCTCCGCAGCAGGCTGCTGCGGAGGACGGGCGATACAGCAGACTCGGAGGTCTGCGCCACGAGGGGAGAAAGCGGTACGACGGCGCGTCCCTGCCTCAGGGGCGTGCCGATTCGACTCCGTCGAAGGTAATCTTTACGGGTTCGATTTCACCGTTCGCGTTGAAGGTCATGCGATCGATACATACGACGCGGTGATTGCCATCGGTTTCGCCCAGCGGACGGCGATGGTAAACGATGTAATACTCGTCCCTGCCCGGTAATTGAATCACGGAGTGATGTCCCGCACCGGTTGCCACGCTGGGATCCTGCTGCAGAATCTTGCCGATGCGTTTGAACGGGCCGAGCGGGGAATCGGCGATCGCATACGCGACGGAATAATTGGGACCGGTCCACCCGCCTTCAGACCACATGAAGTAATATTTTCCGTTCCGAATGAACATGAACGGTCCCTCAACGTATCCTGGCGGCGTGACCTCCTTGAAAAGCGTTCCATCGGAAAACGGTTCAAACCCGGTGAAATCCTTGTTCAAGCGAGCCACGTTGCAGTGCCGCCAGCCGCCGTAATACATGTAAAACTGGCCATCGCGATCGCGGAAAACGTATTGGTCGATTGGCTGAGCGCCATTGTGAAAACGATCAATCAGCGGCTTGCCGAGATGATCGCGAAACGGACCTTCAGGTCGATCGGCCACCGCCACGCCAATGCCGCCCAGTTCGCTGTTGTTCTGGATATCGTTCGCAGCGAAGAACAGGAAATATTTCCCTGAATTTTTTACAATGGCAGGCGCCCACATTGCACGACGCGCCCAGCGCACTGCGTTCGTATCGAGAATCCGGCTATGGCGCGTCCACTCGATGAGATCCGGCGAAGAGAACGCATCCAGGAAGACCTGTTGACCGTAGGGCGCCGAATACGTTGGATAGATCCAGAAGCGTTTGCCAAAAACCACGCCCTCAGGATCGGCATACCAACCAGGGAACACTGGATTTCCAGACAAACGTTTGGGCTGATCTGGCTGCGTTGAACGGCATCCAAACGAGATGAATGCGAGGATTACCACGGATAAACAGAAGCCATTTTCGAATCGCTGGATTCTCGACCTGCCTCTTGGGCTGGTTCCTGGAAAACTGTGATGCGCGCGCAACATTTGATGAAAATGAACATCGCGCGATTCCTGTCAAGATTTGCCGCCCTTCACGCGCCAGGCAGGATGAATGTGTCTCCGATCTGACGCAGGGCGATCCGTTCCTTTTCGGCTTCAAGCGCCGTCGTGAATCGTTGGATCGGTTCGTTCATGGGTTCGTTGCTGAGACGAAACGTTTGGTGATGGACGGGCACGATGTACTGCGCTCCTGCATCGTCGGCGAGACGCACAGCTTCCTCCGGAGTGCAATGATTCCAGATCCACGGGTCGTAGGCGCCGATGGGCATGATCGCCAGATCATGTGGACCCTTGGCCTTCAAGTCGGCGAAAAGCGGCGTGTATGCGGTGTCGCCGCCGAAGATCAGCGACTTCCCTTCGCACCGCAGCACATAGCCGTTGTAACCACGAGGTTCATCGTTTGGCCAGCGTTCGCCCCAATGCTTCACTTCGAAGGCGAGGACTTCCAATTCGCCCCGCTCGTTCTTGAAGCGCGTCTGTTCCCCCCAACCGAGTTCCACGACCTTTTTCAATCCAGTTCCTTCAATGACATCCGACGTCCTCCTCGCCGTAATCGCAAGCGGAGCCCGGCGCAAACGTCGAAGGCTGAAGATGTCCATGTGATCCATGTGCGCGTGCGATAGAAGGATGACATCGATGGAGGGAAGCTTTGACAGCGGGAGGGCTGGGGCGATGTAGCGCTTGGTGCCGATGGTCGTGAACCCCAATGACACACCTGCGCTCGAGCCAAGAATCGGATCGGTGAGGATTCGGATCCCGTAAAAATTGATCAGCACTGTCGCGTGTCCAAGCCAGGCGAGTGTGATTGCGTTGTCGTTCCATGAGGCGGGTTCGGGAACGACAGGGGCGGGAATAATCCTGCGCTTTGAATCCGCAAGGATCTGCCGAAACAACCGCCCTGCACGCCGCCGCGACGTATTCAGCCAATAAAAACCGCCGGCCAGTGTCAGTCCGGCAGAAATGGTGGCGTATTTAAGGAATTTTCTACGGCTCCGCAGCACGGGTCCAAAATGAACCAGCTCCCGGCAGTGTCAAGGAATGCGGACATGGCGAACGCTTCCCAGCGTGGGCAAGGGAAGCGGTGATGAATTCCCGTGTGTGGCCGCTAATACGGAAGCGTGTGGGCCAGCGGTCGCATACGGCATTCCGGCGGCGCCGTCAGGTCGAGCGTGTCGTAGCTGTTCTCGTAGGTCCTCGTCGAATCAAGCGGACACGAGAGCAGCGGCGCGTCGGACGCACCACGACCCATGTATTGCGCTACTTCGCCTGGCGTTGGAACCGACGTGGGTGCGCGGAGGTCTTCGAGCGCCCACATTTGTTTTGCGTTGTCGATCTGGCGCAGGTTGCCAATGCAGAGTCGTGCGGAAGCTGAGTGTCGCGCTTCCAAATAATGTGGAATCGCGATTTCTGCCAGCAATCCGACGATCCCCACAACGATCATGATTTCGGTCAGGGTGAATCCACCCTTTCCGCAGGGATTTATCTTCATACGGTTTACACGCGGCGTGAACCCGGTACCCGGCGGATTATTATGATTACAATGTGTTCACGTATTGCCGAATACCGACCGCTCCCTGTTGGCTCAGCAATGCGGGTGCCATCCGCGGATGGATGTTGTCGCACGCGGCGGAATTGCGGGTGTCTCTACACGGTACACGGATGTCTCATTCGGGAACTGGGCTTCCCACTTGCCCTGTCGGGGGTCACACCTATAATTCGCCGCGTGCTCGACATAAAACTTTTTCGTGAGAAGCCGGATCATGTACGCGAGCGGCTCGCCGCCCGCGGGGCAGGGGACGAAGCGCGGGTTGGCGAAATCCTGGCGGCGGACGAACAAAGGCGCAAACTGCTCGTTGAACTCGAAACATTGAAGGCGCAGCGCAATCGCGTCTCAAAGGAAATTGGTGCGCTGATGGCGCAAAAGAAATCCGCCGAGGCCGAGGATCGAAAGCGGGAGACGCGCGAGATGGGAGAAAAGATCAGCCAATTGGAGGCTGATGTGAATGCTGTCGATCGCCAGCGCGATGCCCTTATGCTCCAGGTCCCAAACTTGCCGCATCATTCCGTTCCCCTGGGCAAAAGCTCGGAAGATAATCCTGTTCTCCGCACGTTCGGTGAAAAGCCAACGTTCGATTTCAAACCGCGAACGCATGTTGAGCTGTGCGAGCAGTTGAAGCTCGTCGATTTCACGCGCGCCGCCAAGCTGTCCGGAAGCGGGTTCCTTCTCTACACGGGATGGGGCGCCCGTTTGGAACGTGCGCTGATCCAATTTCTGCTCGACCTCCACACGCTGGAACATGGCTACACGGAAGTGTCTCCACCGTTTGTTGTCGGGCCGCAATGTCTTGAGGGCGTCGGACAATTTCCAAAATTCAAAGACCAATATTACGGCCTCGCAGAAGGCGACAATACTGCCGAACTCGGAAAGTTGTATTTGATACCGACCGCAGAAACCCCGGTGGCCAATATTCATCGGGAGGAAATCCTGAAGGAAAGCCAGCTGCCAATTCGGTACTGCGCCTACACGCCATGTTTCCGCGGCGAAGCAGGCGCCGCAGGCGTCGGCACGCGCGGGATGATTCGCGTGCATCAATTCGACAAGGTGGAGCTGATCAAAATCGTGAAGCCCGAGGACGGGAATGCCGAGCACGAGAAAATGCTGGAGAACGCCGAGCGCGTGCTCCAATTGCTTGGCTTGCATTATCGCGTCGTGACGCTCTGCACGGGCGACATGGGATTCGCCAGCGCAAAGACGTTTGACATCGAAGTCTGGGCGCCAGGGCAGGGGAGTTACCTCGAAGTGTCGAGCGTTTCGAACTGCGAAGACTTTCAGGCGAGGCGCATGAACACGCGTTTCAAATCGGAGTCCGGGGAAAATCGATTTCCGCACATCCTGAATGGCAGCGGCACGGCGCTGGCCCGTCTGTTTGTGGCATTGCTTGAAACCTGCCAGCAGGCGGACGGTTCCATCGTGATTCCTGGGCCGCTCGAAGCTTATTTGAACAGGGATCGGATCCCCGCCTAACGGTTTCATGGAGCTGCGAAACCCACTGGCGAAACCCTGTTCCGCCGCTAATTTCTCCCATGCGCATCCTGCTCGCGAGCAGTGAGGTTCATCCCTATTCGAAAACCGGCGGCCTGGCCGATATGGTCGGCGCGCTCGGTAAACACCTTGCGCGCGCGGGTCACCAGGTCGGGCTCGTAACGCCTTTGTATGCCGGAATCCGGGAAAAGTTTCCCGCGATGGCACGATTCGGCAATCCGCTACAATTGATGCTCGGACATCAGCCCACAACGGCGGAGATCTGGGCGCTTGAGCCGATTAACGGCCTGACCATTTACTTCGTCGACCAGCCCGACTTCTATCAGCGTCCGGCGCTTTACCAGCGCGACGGTGCCGACTTCCCGGATAATGCCGAACGCTTTATATTTTTTTCGAAAGTCGTTGCGCACCTTGCGTTGACTTTGCCGTGGAATCCCGAGGTTGTGCATGCGCATGATTGGCAGGCGGGTTTGGTGCCGTTGTTGATGCAGGAGGAAGCGCGCCTCGGGAAAACAGGGCAGGGCAGGGTGCTGCCGCGAACGTTCTTCACGATTCACAATCTCGCCTACCAGGGACTGTTTCCAATTTCGCGATATGCGCTGACAAATTTGTCCTGGAGCCATTTCACTGCAGCAGGATTGGAGTTTTATGGGCAACTGAGCTGTCTCAAAGCGGGAATTGCGTATTCCGATTACGTGACAACGGTGAGTCCGCGTTATTCCAAGGAAATCACCACAACAGAATACGGCTGCGGCCTTGATGGATTTCTGCAGGATCATCAGGCGAAGCTCGTGGGAATCCTGAACGGCGTGGATTACGAGGAATGGAATCCTGAAACGGACAACACGATCCAGGCACCCTACTCGGCCGCCGATTTAAACGGCAAGGCAGCCAACAAGGCGGCGCTTCAGGAGGAAATGAAATTGCCTGTGGACGCCAACGTTCCGCTGCTGGGCAGCATCAATCGCCTCGTGGAACAAAAAGGCGTGGATATTCAATTGGGTGCGCTTGAGGAAATGCTGGGAGCCGATCTGCAGTTTGTGCTTCTCGGAAGCGGGAATCCGACCTTTGAACAAGCCTACGTGGACCTCGCAAAACGACATCCCACAAAGGTTGCGGTGCAGATTGGTTACAACCACGGATTGTCGCATCGCATTGAGGCAGGCACGGATTTCTTCCTCTTGCCATCGCGCTTTGAACCTTGCGGATTAAACCAGATGTACAGCCTGCGTTACGGCAGCGTTCCGATTGTGCGGGCCACGGGCGGGCTTGACGACACAGTGATCGACTTTTCTGAATCCCCGGAATCCGCCAACGGAATCAAGTTCTCAGAGTATTCAAGCACGGCGCTCGCCAGAGCGATTCGGAAGGGCCTGGCGATATACGACGAACCCGAATTGCTGGAGCATTATCGGATGAACGGCATGGCCGCGGATTTTTCCTGGAGCCGAACAGCGGATCAATACCTGAGCCTTTACCGTAAGGCGCCTTGATCAAGATAACAAACATTGTGCAATGTTAAATAATGCAGGTGAATCAGAGGCTTGCCCAACTTGGTTTGCTTCCTCAGTAGCTTGAACCCCAGCCAAAGCGCCGAGTGATCGGCCAATACACGAAGAACGATTTTCCAATCAGCTTCTCTTTCGGGAAATCGCCCCAAAATCGGGAATCGGAACTGTTCATCGTGTTGTCGCCGAGCACGTACAAATGATTCGTCTGAACCGTGAAATGACTCCCAGGTTCCAAATTCCCAATGGCCGCGTGGCCCAGGTATTGGTCCTTGCGGTAATCAATGGACTTCGAGTGCCGCGTGGCGCCACTGAACGAATACAAATTCGCAAAGTGCGGGGTCGATGCGGAAAGCGGTTCACCGTTCACGACCAGATGGCCAATCGCGACGGTTGGGTGCAATTCGTCCAGCGATCGCCGCGGCAGCTGCAGTTGGTAATCAGGCTCGATCGCCAATTCTTCGCCCCCAAGGCCAGCCAGGCGCTTGATGTAAAACGTATCGCCCTGCGTAGGCATCAGCTGATTCAAGCGATCAATCCCGTGTGTCTCGAATACAATGATTTCGCCGCGCTCAGGCGCCTTGAAATTGTAACTAAGGCGGTCGACGAACAGATGGTCGCCAGCGCTGACGCGCAGTTTCACCATGGTCTCGCCCTTGCGAAAAAACTGTCCCCGCTGAAGGGTCGACCGAACCTGCATTGCGGGCCCCACGCCCGAATACGTGGGCGCAAGCAGTTCGCTGCCGTAATCGGGCGGGAACCAAAGCGTCATGGTTTTGCCCGTGAAATAAATCTTCTGATAGATCTTGAAGATCGGCAGTCCAACGGGCTGATCGGCCCCGAGGAATTGGCCATCGTGCGGCGCCACCAGGTGAACGTAGGAATTTCCCTTGAACCATTCCAGCACGCGATTCGCGCCGCCGGGAATGTCAAATTCAGGCGAAAGATTTTCCGAGGTCACGCCAAACAGCGTCGGCTGCATCGAGCCCGTGGGAATCTTGAATGGTTGCAGGAAAAACGTGCGCACGCCCATGGCAACCGTCAAAGCGACGAGCAAGACCTCGACATTTTCGCGCCACGCGGCGTTGGGATACGGCCTTAACCACTTGTTGGCTGCGGCTTCGAGATTCTCAGATTCCTTCCGCAAGGCCTCTTTGCCGGCCTTGTTTGCCAACGCTTCACATGCGGAGTAATGAGCGGCTTCAACCTCGTGAACCGCAGCCGGCGAAAGAATATCGCGCTGATGATTCAGTATCTTGCGGACATGCTTGCAAAGAGAACGCGTATGCCGCGCCGGCCCTGATGTGAGCAGGTAAAAGAAACTGGGTGAACGCGGACGTTTGCCGGGCACGAAATCGGAGGGCGCGGGTGTCGGGGAGACCGCGCTGGGGCGATCGGACGGCGAAGAAGTTCCGCCTTTGACAGATTTCGCCATGGTTACGCCTTCAGCACTTCGATGAACGCTTCCTGCGGAATATTGACCGTGCCGAATGCCTTCATTCGCTTTTTGCCTTCCTTTTGCTTCTCCAGCAACTTGCGTTTGCGGCTCACGTCACCGCCATAGCACTTGGCCGTGACGTCCTTCCGGAAGGCGCTGACTGTTTCGCGCGCAACGACTTTTCCGCCAATCGCAGCCTGAATCGCCACCTGATATTGCTGGTGCGGGATCACTTCCTTCAACTTCGCGGCCAGGGCGCGTCCCCTGCCCTCTGCCTTGTCCCGATGCACGATGCACGAAAACGCGTCCACAGACTCGGCATTCACGAGCATGTCCAGCTTCACCATGTTGGATTCCTGATAACCCGCATGCTCATAATCCATCGAGCCGAATCCGCGAGTGATGCTCTTGATGCGGTCATGAAAATCAATCAGGATTTCGTTCAGCGGAACCTGGCTGGTCAGCATCACGCGGCGGGAATCGAGCGTTTCCGTGTGTTCCACAAGCCCGCGCTTTTCCGCGATCAACGCCATCATGTCGCCAATGTTTTCGTTCGGACAGATCACGAACGCTTTGACCATTGGCTCCTCGATCTTCTCAATATAATTAGGCTCAGGCATGAACGCGGGGTTATCGATCTCCTTGACCGTTCCATCGCTCATGGTGACGCGATACACCACGCTTGGATAGGTTGCGATGATGTCCATCCCGTATTCACGGCGCAGGCGTTCCTGCACAATTTCCAAATGCAGGAGGCCAAGGAACCCGCAGCGAAATCCAAAACCGAGGGCAACCGATGTTTCTGACTGGTAGTTGAACGCGGAATCATTCAACTGCAGCTTGCCCATGTTTGCCTTCAGATGCTCGTAATCCGAGGTGTTGATCGGGTAAATCCCGCTGAACACCATGGGATGAATTTCCTTGAAGCCGGGCAGGAGCGGAGAAGGATTGCGCGACTCCGTGATGGTGTCGCCCATTTTGACCTCCTGCGGGCTCTTGATGTTCGCCGTGATGTAGCCCGTTTCGCCGACGTTCAATTGTTCGCGAATGTAAGGCTTTGGATTGAAGCTTCCCACTTCCTTCACTTCATAGGCCCTGCCGCTCGCAAGGAACTTGACCTGCATCCCCGCTTTCACCGCGCCGTTGAAAACGCGAACATGTGTCACGACGCCCTTGTAGGTGTCGAAATAGGAATCAAAACAAAGCGCCTGCAACGAACTTTCGCCCGTGGCGTTGGGTGCGGGCACGCGTGCAACGATGGCTTCGAGAATGTCCTCGATGCCAATTCCCTGCTTGGCGCTCGCCAGGATCGCGGTCTCAGCGGGAATTGCCAGGATGTCCTCCAGCTGCTGCTTCGCCTGCGGCACGTTTGCATGCGGAAGGTCGATCTTGTTGATCACCGGTATGATCGTGAGATTCTGCTTCATCGCCAGATGAACGTTGGCGACGGTCTGGGCTTCCACGCCCTGGGCGGCGTCAATGATCAGGAGCGCGCCTTCGCACGCCGAGAGGCTTCGGGAGACTTCGTAGGAAAAGTCGACGTGTCCCGGAGTGTCGATCAGGTTCAGCTCGTATTCCTCGCCGTTCTTCGCCTTGTAGAGCATCGTGACGGGATGCGCCTTGATCGTGATGCCGCGTTCGCGCTCAAGGTCCATGGAATCCAGCAACTGGTCTTCCATGTCGCGCGTCGCAATGGTGCCCGTGCGATGCAAGAGCCGGTCGGACAGGGTCGTCTTGCCGTGATCAATGTGGGCGATGATGCTGAAATTTCTAATGTGTGCTGCGTCCATCTGCAAAAACCGGATTTCTTCAAGCTCCTTCCGCGGAAAAACCGCAGCGGGAGCTTGAGCCGTAGGAAGATACTGCCAAAGCCCGCTAAGAAAAGAAAAAACCCGGGGCCGCAGCGCCGACTGCGCGTACTTAACAAGCGGGTGGTCAGACCGGGTTTATAGGAGAACGGTTAAGCCAACCGCAAGTCGGCGCTCCGTAAAAGCGTGCGCTACTCCCGGCCTCGCAACAGCAGAACCCAGTCGGTATTTCGATCGGGCGGAACAAACGGAATACCCTTGCCGCCAATCCGGCGTTCGTCGGGCATGACGACTGATTTGGTCGTTGCCACTTCCGCGGGCAGGACCCTCACCTCCGCCGCCGCACGCTGCTGGCCGGTTTTGGTATCGATCCACACGTTGCGCACATACTCGCCTGCGGAGACGTGGACCGTGAAAGGTTCGCCCTGCGTGCTGAACGTCAGATATTGCTTTCCGGGCTCGGCGAGACACCAGACTCGTAACGGATCATGATCGGTCAAAAAGAAATCGTGCGGCGTCATGCGATGAAACGCCACTTCACGCGTCATCACGTCCGAAAGGATGTCCATGTACTTCGCCGACGCCGTATAAGGATTGTCGTCGCCATGAAACGGCATTCCCTCGGGTCCCCGCACGAACAGTTCATACTCCTTCGCATGGCCGTTCCAACAGAACGATGCCGCCGCGGTTGCACATCCCCATGCGGCCCGGCGCAAATCGTCCTGCGTTGACCCCGCCTTGTCCGCCCAGTAGCGCCGCCACAATGCGTTGCCTTCGGACATGAACACAGGCTTGCCGGGAACATACGAGATAAGGCACGCCTGATGATGCGTCCACGGCGTTTTCCAATACAGCATGTCCAAAGCGCGCTCAGGTGCCGCGATCTGGTGATTTTCAATCGCAGCAAAATTGTATTCAGGCCGTTTGTATTCGTTGTCGCGCGGGTGTTCGTCCTGGTAAGTGCGCAAGTGATTGAAGATGTCGTGCTTTTGCAGCAGCCGGGCCAATCCCAGCTCATGCGTTTCGCGATGGCCCGGGTCTTCCCAGACAAAGTTCCAGCCCGCGAGATTCGCAAACGGAGCAATGCGCGCAACGACGTAACGAACATAAAACTCCTTTTCCGATTCGCTCAGCGCTTCCCACTTGGGCCCGCCATTCTTTCGTCCTTCAAACCCTAGGAACATGTGCACGCCAACATTCCGGTCATTGAGCCAGCCGAGCCTTCGTTCCATCATTTGCCACACGTCGAGCCGCATTGTGCTTGAGGCGCGGCCTTCCTGATACAACGCAAGGTCAGTCGTGGAAGGCGGAGGTCCATCCTTGTAGAACTGTTCGAAGCAACAGAGCGACAGCAGCCAGTTCACCTGGAGATGATTGTAGCCGCGGTCGAGCAGCGGCTGGTAAACATTCTCGCTCACCCAATCGAACGGTTGCGCGATCGCGCCGTGCCCCGTTTCGTAGTAAGATTTAATCCAAACGGGTTCCGTGCCGTTGTATGCGAGCCAGCGCGGGTTCTCCTTGTAAGGCTGCAACATCCCCTTCCCTGCTCCACGCGTCACGCACGAAAAGCTCCCCGAGCCGCCTTCAGTTCCGTCGCTCCAACGCCACTGATACTTCCACTCGCCGGCTTCATCGGGCATGAAGCGCATTTTCCAGACATGGCCGTTCGTCGCGCTGCCTCCGCCCGCGCCGTCGCCATCAAAAAATCCGGGGAACCCGGTTGTCCGGCCGGATGGCGCCGTGTAGGTGCAGAGCAAAGTCACGTCATTAAATTTGTTGCCATAAGACTTACGATTTTCGACAGAAGACTCGAAAACACGATACCGTCCCACTTCTGGAATTGCCGCTTCGCTGCGGCTCACGTTTAATGCGGCCGCAATCAACACCGGCCAAAAAACGAACAGCCGGAAGGTATTAAAAGAATTGTGGTTGGACATGATGCCTGAGTTTTCCCAAACGCCTAAAGCAGCCAGCGTGTCGCTGCAAGCCATAACTCGGCCACTCATCCACCGCTGCGCAGACTTCCAAGTCTGCTGAACCAAAATAACTTCCCATGTCAGACCCCACTCCTCAAATGTCCCAGGTTCCTGAATCGGATACCACAGTCACCCGCCAGCAATGGAAATGGTCTGCCCTCGCAGGCATGGCGTCGTATCTCGACGCGGGATCGATTGTCGCCCTTGGTGCAGGATTGGTGCTCTTCCAAAAGGAGTTTCAACTCACGAACGGAATGGTCGGAGCGCTGGCTGCGATCGGACCCAACGCCATCGGCTGTGCGATCGGAGCGCTCGCCGGGGGCTGGCTGGGTGACAAGCTCGGGCGCAAGCGGATCTACAAATGGGATCTGCTGGTTTATGCCGCCGGCATCCTGTGCATCGCTTTCGCCTTCAACCGCGAGATGCTCTTCATAGGAACCGTGATTGTCGGACTGGCGGTGGGCGCTGATGTACCCACCTCACTCGCGCTGGTCGGCGAAATCGCCCCAGCCAAGGCGCGCGGCAAGCTCCTCGGTTTCACGCAGGTGGCATGGTGCCTTGGTCCCACAATCGTTCTCTGGCTGGCACTGGCGCTCGCACCGCTTGGCCTGCTCGGCATCCGCATCGTGTTCCTTCATCTGTTCGTCGTCGCAATCGTCACATGGGCGTTGCGGCGCGGGTTGGCGGAGTCCGCGCGCTGGACGGCAGCGGCAGCGGGTGCGAAGCAGAACCTCCGCGCATTATTCGTTGGCGCCAATCTGAGGGCACTTGCCTGGACCGGAATCATCTACCTGTTTTGGAATCTC